>Ga0181557_1000036_pt1 | contig 146087 bp, 149 predicted proteins | sample 011ome_23_FD_148632 | JGI IMG/M metagenome (GOLD analysis project Ga0181557, IMG submission 148632) | Coastal salt marsh microbial communities from the Groves Creek Marsh, Skidaway Island, Georgia - 011506CT metaG (spades assembly) | ecosystem: Environmental > Aquatic > Marine > Intertidal... | reverse complement strand
AATTTTCACTAACTTTCCTGAAGAAGTAATCCTGACATCTAAGCCTGTGCCGGCGCCGGGGCCGGGGCCCGTCATGGTGGGAAACATAGCGTCTCCAGAGACGGTCATCGTACCGCTCGGTGTTACTTTGAAGTAGGTGACAGGAGTGGAGCCAGTGCCATAATCACCAACTCTGAAGTCGCTCCCTAACACACTGGTTGTTCCTGTGCATAATAGCACACTCGATAACGTTGTAATGCCAGTCACTGATAGATTGCTGTTGGCACTTATATCATTACAGAAGATATCGCCTCCCGATAGATCGATGAAGTGAGTCACGTTCCTGCTTAGATCGCCCGTGAGATCACCTGTTACATTGCCTGTTACGTTGCCTGTTACGTTGCCTGTTACGTTGCCTGTTACGTTGCCTGTTACGTTGCCTGTTACATTACCATTAAGATCGCCTGTTACATTGCCTGTAAAGGTGGCAGGATTAACTGCAGTTCCAGCACCAGCATGCAAAACAACAGCATTTGCAGAGTTCTTTACGTTGCCTGTTACATCGCCTGTTACATCGCCTGTTACATCGCCTGTTACGTTGCCTGTTACGCTGCCACTAAGATCGCCAACGAAACTAGCTGTAACTTCAGTACCATGCAGATAATTGAACAACGTCGTATTACTGCTTAAATCGCCTGTTACATTGCCTGTCAAATCGCCGAAGAAGCCATTTGTCGCATATATTTTTGCACCGCTTATGTCATTTGCTGAGACGTCGCTCCCACCCATAACCAAGTTTCCGTTCAGGCTTACATCGCCAGTGACATCTAATGCTGGGCTGCTGCCGACGCCTGTCTTGGTGATGGTTACTGGGGTTCCTGTGCCTGAAACTGTTACTTTACTGCCAGAGATATCGCCGAAGAAGCCAGTTGTCGCATATATTTTCGCACCGCTTATGTCATTTGCTGAGACGTCGCCCCCACCCATAACCAAGTTTCCGTTCAGGCTTACATCGCCAGTGACATCTAATGCTGGGCTGCTGCCGACGCCTGTCTTGGTGATGGTTACTGGGGTTCCTGTGCCTGAAACTGTTACTTTACTGCCAGAGATATCACCGAAGAAACTACTTGCTGACACGTCGTTCGCGCAGATATCTCCAGTTACTGCAAGAGCAATGCCGGGCAGACCATTTTTAACGATCGTCACCGGTGTACCAGTACCTTGTATGTGTATGCCACTGGCATCGATATTACTGGCATCGATATTACTGGCATCGATATTACTGGCATCTAGTGTTCCAACTGTGAATGTAGAAACATTCATATCGTTGAAGTTTGCAGTGACGGCGCTGATGTCAACAAACGTAGCTGAACCGTCTGCCGTGATTTCACCTTTCACAGATAAGGCAGAGTGGCCAATCGAGAACGTGGCAAGACCAGTGGGATCATATATACCTATATTCGGTAAGGCAGTTGAAGGACCTGTTTGCATTTTTATACCACCATAAACATCGAGTGCCAGTGAGTCAAGCTCTGATTTACTGACAGAGTAGGATATGTCCAGACCACTAGCATCAGGTACGCTTGTTACGGTCGCACCTCGCAATATCCGTGTATGACCATGCACTTTAGTACCTCCGTTACGACCAATCAATGCACCAGAGACGTCTCCGTCAATTGCAAAAGCCAATTCTGTCTTATAGATGTCTGGATTGGCGACTGGATCGATGTTCAGAGACGAGTCAAGCCATACGTCGACTATATCCTTTAATGGGGCTTGTCTTGCGCCGTGGAATATGTCCAACATCTCTCTATCATGCGTGATGCCGGCTGAAAGAGTCAGTGATTCTGCGTACTCGTCAGCAACGTTCGAGAAAGAGCCATCGACAATCAGATTTCCTTTTATTCTTACAGTGGTATCAGTAGATAGTAGTGGATGACCAAATACATGTTCAGTTGCTCTGAAGAGGTTACTGTTCTTCAATCCGCTAACGTGTGAAATATTTGCGCTTTGGTGAATCGGGCCGATTAAGTGAGCACCGTGTCTTGTTTGTAGACCGAGACGCGTCGCTAGAACACCTGAATCGGATGTTGTAGGATTACCACTTTCACCGCCTTGTATAACGACTTGGCCTAGTTGCGGCTGTGGAGCATTTTGTCCTCCTGTATTCTCAACTAGTAACGATCCATATATGGTTGCCCCGTTCATGGTGCCGTTAGGAACGACAGAACCAAGGCGGATATCTCCGTCCTCTATTGCGGTAACTAGATTACAGATTTCCTTGTCATAGCCTCTGCTTCTGAGATAACTTCCATAGTTGAAATACGTTTCTCGACATGTGTATCCAGACATTTATATACACTAGGCAGAAAATTGTTAGTCAGAGAAATGCAAATCTATCTCTGAGCAACACAGTTTATTCGGGTACAGGGAATGGTCTTTGGTTTTTTGCCACCACAAGAGGTTTTGGCATAATCATAGGAGTAGTCTCGAAGAAAGCTTTCATAGGAACAGTCTTAAGCTCAGGCTTGACAGGTTTCTGAGGGTCGACAAGATTTGTGGAGTTAATGCCCCAGAGAGCGGATTCGATCTCGACTGGGTTGCTTGAAAGAGTATCCATTGGCATATGACTAGGAGTTATTCCGATGCAGGGAATAGCGGGGTCGTATGCAGCGCCATATTGCGAGTTCTTGAAATCAGTATACTGCCTTGACAAGCTAAACTGACGTTGCTGAAGACAATAATTGCCTGGCATATTGTTATTACGTGTGGAAGCCATCTATAATATGTCCATAAAAAGTTTCTATGCTTTCATCGCTTTACAAAGATTAGTCAACCGTTCTTTATCAACTCGTCCAGACGTTAGTACGTCTGAAATACATCTGTGTGTTATGTAAAAAAGATCGTAAACGAAGAACACCCGAAATAGATTCGAATTAGATAAGTCGTCTCCCATGAAGAGGAGCATATGACCGAATCTGCTATTCCCGCCTCTTAGAATATCAAACGCGGGAATCAGTTCTGATTCAACGAGTGCAAATATTTTATCAGTCGCAAGAGTTATTGCTTGGTCGTCCCATTGCGATAACCCAAACGCCTGCAAAAACTGACTTCTATAAAGATCTTCATTATCCATTACCTGATATGTGCAGATGAAGTCACTACAGTATGAATCCATGTCAATACTTATTCTCTTGACATTGACTCTAAGCTGTTTAGATGTATTGCTTCTTCGTATGTGTTTGTGCGTAGTCTTGATCTCTCACTAACTCTCTCGAAGGCAAACCTCCTCTCACCCATCCTTCAGCGGCTACACCCTCAACAAGATTTGCTGGGTTAGTTACCGTTGACTTCAATGAAGGCAGCATCGGAGTCTGACTATATTTCGAGTAGCATACCTCCGAACTAGGGTTAATGCTCTTTTTATTGTTAGAAAGTTCGCCTTGCTGGAGCTTCGACTCCAGTTCAGGGTTAGAAGACCCACGACCAAGGTAAGGTACTGTAGCAAAAGGCCTTTCGAAAAGACTGATTCTGCACTTGGGTTTGCTGATGTCGGCAATCTGGAGTTTGGAACTTTCATCGATATTGCATCCACCGATACCTACTGAATGACTTCCAGTGAAGTTAATACTTGGCTGACTAGTAGCAAACTGAACTGCGTCGCCCATAGGACACTCAGGTCGGAAGTTAGTTAAAAGATAGTTTGCGGATGCAGCGTTCTGAATGTTCTGCTGACTCTGATCGCATGTGTCTCCCCCAATCCTGGTGGTATTGTGGAATGTATAATCAGATACGTAAGCCATTATATAATCCATCAACATTATTTTTTCGCTCTTAACTCAACCGTTAATCCAGTGGGGAGGCATGCTTTGTGTACAAGCTAAAGCGTTGCCTTCTTTGCATGATATCATGTCACCGTAACAAAAATCCGCAAAGGACTTTTGATCGTTAGGCACTGTTGTGTTAGGAGTAGCATACCACTGTCGCATAGACATATCTAGATCGAATTGGTCTCCAATATCCCTAAAAAGGCGATCTTTTATGCCTTGCTGGTCATCAAAGTTCGATACAACTGCGTCTGCCACTTTATCATTTATCTCTTTCTCAACTGCTGGTGCGAACGCAGGAGCAGCCTCCTGTCTCTTCGGGTCGTCCTGGATCTCAGGTAACAATACATTCATTACTGGGTTGCTTCGGGTGGGCATTGTAAACCCATTGCTTTCTATCTCGGAGATAGACATGTTCTCAAACCCCTCTTTCTTGTTGACTGAAGATGATTTTGCTGCCCCCGACATCTTTGCGTAGTACAAGACAACCATGGCTACTATTGTCGCCAGCCCTGTTGACAAGATACGTACGTTCTGAGTAATCAAATAGCCGAGTAGTGACAACACAACCACTAGTCTTGTAACTGCATTTAGCTTCCTTTCCATGTCCATTGATAAAGTAGGCCATAGTTCGCCAATTTGGTCACGATTGAAGAGAATAGTGGGATCTTTTAACCAGAAAGGTGATTGCATCTCGTATATATAGTCTTAAGGTTTTATTTGAGCTTATTTACCTTTACCTTTTTTCTTTTTCTTCTTCCCTTTCTCCTTCTTTGAGCTACGCTCTGCTCGTTCCCCAGAACGAAATACCTCCTCTTCTGCCAGCAGTTCTTCCATTGCCTTTCTAGCTGACGCTTCCCTTGCTGCTATCTCTTCTGGAGATAGCTGAGGCTCTTGAGGAACACTCGCTCGTGCACTCGACCTTGCACGCATTTTGTCCTTCATTTGCGCGAGTCTCATAGCTTTATCCATCTGGGCTTGCATCGCCCCTGTGTTTAGTCGGGCACCTTTCCCTCCTAGACCCAAAGAGCCCATCATCGACTGCAAGTCACCCATCCCAGGCATGTCTTTCATCTTTTTCATCAACTCACTTGCTTCTGCTAAGATCTCACTCTCATTAATATCGCCAGACTTGATTTTCTCATCCAGTTTAGAACCAACGTTCTTGACCATACCCATTAACTTTGTTGGATTCTTCAAAAGATTCTTGAAAACATCACCAACGCTAGATGCGTCTTCCATATCTAGTTGGAGATCATTCGCGGTTTCCTCCGCGATCTCTTGGGCTAGGGTCCCCAGTTTGCCTCCCATCATACCCGCGACGTGCTCGTGAATGGCCTCTGCGTTTGGTATGCCACCCATGCCACCCATGCCACCCATGCCACCCATGCTGCTACTCGCTTCCTCGCCATCTGCTTGAGATGAAAACACATCCTGCATGCTGCTCATCGTCTCCTCCAGTTTGCTCTTGAACTCTTTCTCATTAATAGCTTCGAACAATTTAGCCGTGTCACCGAAAGACTCACCCGAAGATACGTCAGACACTGTCGCGAACAAGATCAATTGCAAATATTTCCACAAAGTTTTTCTTGTCGCATCAGAGATGTTTGCCGCCCAGAGAGTCTTATAATCAACACCTGGTAGGAACTCAGTGTTCACATCAGACTCCTCCAAAAATATTTCTTCATTCTCGTAGAGGATATCGAAGAATCTCTCTGGAAACACTGTCTTGAAGTGAATAGTAAGGCGATTTACTGCCTCCTGACATTCTGACTCATCGCCGTGAAGACTTCTTAGGTCATCGTGTAGTGAATCACCAAGCTCTGGATACGTCGTCAATAAGTCACGCACTAGATCTTTCAAGACCTTTGTTAGGCTCTGCATCTTTTGTTCGCTCTCCCCAGAAGGAGGACTAGAACTAGTATCATGAGTCTCTTTCTCTGATTCCATAATAGGGAGACTAATGATATTTTTTTAAGCCATGAGATTATCAATCGTATAAGTCACATATAGTCTTCAACTGCTTCAAATACTTAGCTACGTTCTCTAGCTCATTGGGTTCCATCTGCGAGATGGGGACGCGAAGGGAGTTGATCTTCTCGAGAATAACAGAGGACGGGACATCTTTGCCATAATCCTTGTTAATGAAGAAATCAATGTCACCATTTTCAATTTGTGCACCGTAAGGATTCGTTACATAGGTCTTGAATCCCTTGACAATCATGCTAGGATTCGCTTTCCTCAACCTCTCCAAAGCGTTCTTGGCCGCCTCTATTTCAACATCATCCGGAAACACATGTTGGATTGCTTGTACAAACTCCTTAAAGTGAGTATTAAATGCTGATACAACTGTGGCTGACATACGTTATTAATGGAACTGTCCCTTATCTTTTAAACGTTTTCAGGTGTTATCTTTTTTGGCTAGAAATATCAGCGGATCGCTGTTGCTGAAGTTGATCCATCGAAACAGAACCTATCGTATCTGCTGAATAATTGTCAGGTGGTGTCTCAATATTGTCATTGTATGACACGCCGGCGTAATGGTGCTGCTGTCTCATTCCTCCTTCACCCTTCGCTGCTAATTCGTCTGCACTCTGATCTAGAAAACTATAGTTATCCGATGCTACTCCGAATCCACCACCTCCTCCTAAAGCAAACGCTGATGGCTCACCACTATCATGGACCGCATGAGCCCTCTGTGCGTCAATCTTAGGCATTACATGGTTCTTAATCTCATCACCAAATATTACTTGATGACCACGGTTCAAAAGTAACAAGGCCGGAACTTTGGTCACTGTGGGTGGTAGTAGCACTTTCTGACCTGTCTCAAGTACTACATACGTCGCACCATTCTCTCCTCTAGTTCTTTTGTCAATACAGATAAAGTGCATATCATCCTTGATAGGACTCTTGGCTATATCAGCAAGGATAGACTTGCAGTTCTCACAGAAGTTGCTGTAATACAGTATCGTACTCATTTGCCCTATACAAGGAAAATGACTGCAGACTTTAAACTAATTGGGCAGAAAATCGAAATAGAGATTGTTTTTCTTTGTCTAGTACATATCACGATGGACCCCCGTATCTCCGAATTATCCGAAGAAGATGGCCAGCTCAAGTTCCGCCTATCAGGTGTAAATGTTAGTCTGGCTAACGCCTTGCGAAGAATTATCGTGTCAGATATCCCGTGTGTCGTCTTTCGCACGACTCCATACGAAGAGAATAAAGTCGATATTGGGGTTAACACCACACGTATGAACAATGAACTCATCAAGCAAAGGCTTAGTTGTATACCGATACACATCTCGGATGTTGCTACACCCATCGAAAATTACGAGGTCGTCCTCGATAAAACTAATGACGGCGCCGTAATTGACTATGTCACCACGGCGGACTTCCGCATCAGAGATCTGTCAACTGGAAAGTTCTTGTCGGACTCCGAAACTAAAAAAATATTCCCTCCGGACCCTATAACGCAAGACTATATTGATGTCGTTCGCCTTAGACCCCAACTATCAAGTGAACTGCCTGGCGAGTCTCTTAAGTTCACTGCACGACTTGATATTGGGACGGCGGCAGAAGATGGTGGATTTAACGTCGCATCCGCTTGCACATATGGCAACACTCCTGACCCTATTCAGGTCGCTGAAGAACTGCGCAAGATTGAAGCCGGCCTAAAGAGCGAGGGCCTAGAAGAAGCCGAAATCGAGTTCAAGAAGAAAGATTGGCTTTTGCTTAAAGGACAGACGTTCACTCTTCCAGACTCATTCGACTTCTTGATAGAGACGATCGGTCAGTTCAGCAACATGGAGCTTATGTTTAGGGCGTGCGACATAATGACTCAAAAGATCGCCCTTCTTAAGACCCAGATCCGAAGCAATCACTCTATGGTAGAAAAAAGCGCGTCGGCACTTAGCAATGGGTTTGACATTACCATGGAAGGAGGTTATACAATTGGCAAAGCTCTGGAGTACTTCATGTATACAAAATACTTCGAAGGCAAAGGTGGAAGCAAATTACTTGAGTTCTGTGGATTCCGAAAGGCACACCCGCATATCGACGAAAGCATTCTAAGACTAGGATTCATCAAACCAACAGAAAAGGCCGATGTAATCGACATGATCAACGGGGCACTCAACGACATGAACAAGGTATTCGAAGTGATCGCTCAAGACTTCAAGACCGAATAAACCGTGTATTTAGATAAAGAATCTTAATCATTTTTCTTTATCTATAAACTCTCTAGTCACACGATGCGTCGCCTGATTGTTCTGATGATGTACCATCAGCATCTTCACTCTTCTTGCTAGTCATATGCCGCGCGCGATGATACGGTAAGTTAATAGCATGCATCAGGATCTGAGGAGGCATCTCGTTCACGTATCTAATTACTTCGCCATACGTAACATACTTCTGGTTAGGCCGCAATACATCTATGTAGTTCTGGTGGAGCTTGAACATGTTCGTTCTGAACTCGTCGGGGAACGTACCGAGAGCAGCTTTCTTGAGAACATAACATTCTTTATAACTAGCGAAAAGACTACTAGTGAAATCGTGCACCATATCGCGATAACCCTTAAACAGTTCTTTATCCTCAGGAAAGAACCTCAAGTACTCGCTCACTTGACGCTCTTTCCTAAGCACTAGATAGCGATATTGCAGCTTTGGTTGATTACCACGCAGTCGACGGACCCTTTCGTACTCTGAGTTCCTAATCTTAGATCTTGCACCAGTGGAGTCTCTGACAATCAACCCCATCACATGATAGTTGACCCGGTTCAACGCCTTCCAACGTTCAAGATCCATATTCTCGTGGACAAACGGAGCTTTAACGAACGATGGTAGTTTTGATAAAACGTCTACCCTATCGATCACATGAGCCTTGTTTGCTTCAATGTGGTATGCATCTACCAGGTAGATCGATGGCGATTCTACTGGCGCAACAATCCGATGCGATGGATGTTGAACTACAAACGACAGCACGGTGTTCTTATCTACGCTTTCCAGACTTCCAAAAAAGTCACTTCCTGAGCCTATACTATCTTGCTTTTCTCCATACTGCACCGCATCGAGAAACATGTCTCTAAAAGTTGTGCCTGCTGCCTTAGCCTTGCCTGTCTTGGTGAAAAAGCCTACATTGGCGCCCACAGTACTCCTGGTAGCCATCTCCCAGCAATCGCCAGACCAGAATAGGTTCACCATGGTACCATCGATGAAGTCTTCGTATACCATGGAATTGCTGCACAACGCATCATACGGTTCAGATTTAGGTGGTGCAAAACATACTAATTTGCCGTCTTTAAAAATAGCGGAACGAAACTTCCCTAGATCAGGAGGACTATCCTGGGCTGTCAGAGAGTCCTTCTTGTAGCGGAAAACATCATAACTTTTGTCCTTCCATCGCCACCTCTTGTGGCTAAGGGCAGCTGGCATCGCATCGACACATCCGGATAAGATGGTTTCGATGGACTGGCCGCCCAATGTGTTAAGGTCGTATCTGCGTGCTTGCTGAGTCTCTGACATGTTAGCGTATTATGACTACAACTGAATCCTTTAACTCTTTTCGTAACATTTAATCCCACACATAATGCAGATAAATATCTGCCTTAATTATAAAACAATGGCTAGTGCCCCAGCAGATACAGTTAAACTTCAGCTAGGTGATATAGTCGAACTAGTATCACCGTCCGACGAGAACACGAACGGTAAGCAATATCTAATCCAGTATATTGACTCGAACGGTATTGATCTTCTCGGTGCAGACGGTGTTCCTTTAACGTTGGACATCAACGAAGATGGTTCTCTACTCAACGAATCCATTACAGGCATCTCTATTCTGAGCAGAGCAGATGAGAAAGGTTATGCAAAGCAGAACAGCCTTGTACCTGATCAATGGATTGATATTCATTTCGGCGGAGATCTGCCTACAACTTTCACTGGCAAAGTAACATCTCTAGATGAAGACCAGATAGAGGTGACATTGACAGATGGAAACGTCATATACATCGACTTCGCATATAAGGGTATTCCTAAGGATATACCTATCGATAAGTTTGTCCTCAGGGATACACCGGAATCACTTGTAGAGAAAGAACCTGTCGAGGTTACGGGTGATGACAGTCTGCCAGACGATATTGAACAAAACGAACTTCAGTCTCCAGAGGACGAGATTGAACCTGACTTCAAAGAGAGAGTCAAAAACATCATGTTCGCCGCTGATCAGATCCAGTTTGGTACTGAAGAAAAAACTCTTGAACGGCTAGTTGAGGTTCCTGCTGAGGAGAGAAGATATGGCATCGATAAACAGACAAATGATCTTCTAGCCGAAATGCTATCTGACATACCCAACAACCAAAGAACCACCAGCGTTCTCAATAATATCCACAGAATGATTGAAAGATTCAAACAGTTACGAACTGACTTCTCCACGTTCGACGAAAACGGCAACGCTTCTATGCCTGAATCACAAGGCGCAGACTACAAGCCTTTGGTTGGTGCTCTCAAAGAGTTAAAACAAAAGTTGTATTGGATCGTCCCTGTTGTCCGTAACAAAAAGAAACTCTTCGACGTGAACACTGATGAGGCTGAAATGTTCGATGACATTGTCACTACCTCTCTAGCCACTGAAAGAGTAGGAGAAGACGAAAGTATCAATGCTTTTAACTCGGGAAGAGTCCCTGATGGAGAAAATGGGTATAACTACCTATTGAGGTCATTGAAAGAGTATTGGACACCGTTTGAAAACCCTTCACCTCTCTCTTCAGATCTTACAAGGCAGGATGTTGGTACAAACTTGAACGGTGTTGTTGACATGCTAGAAGACTTCTACTCATCTGTGGCCAAAAACGAACAGATCAAACGCAAGCGATTCTTGATTCAACGATATAACCTTGGTGAAAACACACTTGAAGCCCACAGAGTGAAAGGCGGAGACATGATCGTAAATGTGAAAGAAGTTACACGACCAGATTCTGTAGTAATAAAGTCGTTTCTTACACTCCCGAAATCAGCCGTTACATTCTCACGAGTAAACCTTCCGGCAACTGACATTATGACCAGATCGAACTTGGCTTCTAATTTCATGCCTTATTGGCGTCTTCTTAATAAAGGCACGTCTGTCCGACGAAAAGTCGTCGAGAGCGCGAAAGGTGATATTGGTTTCGAGGCAGCAACCTACCTCGCTGCGATAACTGAATACTCGAGGTTACCAGACAAAGACATATCGTACGATGAATACCTCAAGGCATCTATCCCGAAGACAAGAGTTTTATTCGATCTCGTGAAGAGCAACATCAAGGGTAGACTGTCCCTCTACGAAATCGTCTCTTATCTCGAACCATTTATGGTTTATCACAGGGATCTGTCGTTCATGCAATATTACGATATGGTAGAGTTCGTTACTGAGAAGATCAGTGACTTCAGGAGAGACTATGCTACCTCCAAGAAGGAGTACGACATACTCATCTCGAGCAATGAAAAGAAGCGCCGACACCCAACATTGTTAGACAACACTATGGGTGGCTACAGCAGTAAAGCACAAGAGGACATAATAGAGGCATATGATCTGACAAGCCTGCCACTAGATGAAATGTCTAACGGAGAGTTGTTGAAAGTTATGGGCTCTGTGGATTACAGTAGGTTTTATAACTCCATGATCGGGTTGCTTGGAAGCGAGCTAATGATTCAGGATGGCATGGCTGCGCTTGCCGACACAGAAGGGTGGCTAGAACGCGAGACAAAAGTAGTCGAATCTAAGCTAACAAACACCAAGTGCGAATCTAAAACCCTTGCCAAGAAGTACACATCTCCTGAACTTCTTATTGAGGATAATGGAAAAACAATCTACTTTGACCTTGAGTTCGACAAGACGTTTTATGATGTCATTCGCGACTATCAAGTAGATGTAGATATTCAAGAAACCGACGCTTCCAAGAGAGATATCCTCAAGGTAAAGCTGATAGAGAATACTGGTATGACACCGGAAGCCGCAGACAGGGAAGCAGAAGCCCTACTATTAGGCAAACGTCCAGTGAGAGATGGCGACATCGCGGTACTTGTTAAAAAGGAGGACGATGGTTCGAGTGTGTACTCGTACTTTCAACGAAAAGACAATGAATGGCTTCAAGACGAGTCAGCTGCAGACAAGTCGGGTGACACATCAAAGATGTATTGTGATCTAGAGCCCGAGTGCATAACCGTAGATGACAAATGTGAGTCATTACCTGTTGCAATGATGGAGATGCAGAAAGATACGATCAAAGACATGGCCGATGAGTTCGACAAACGTCTCCAGAAAAACGCAGATGCCATTTTCAAGAAGATCAAATCCGAGGCCGAGAATGCTCGTGATAGATTACCTGCTCTCCTAGCTCTTCAGAAGCAGGCCTTCATGAAGTATGACATACTGAAGTATTCAATTGGACAGTCAGCAAAAGAGGTTCTTGTTGAGGAATCCCCTAATGGCCCATTGATAAGTACTATTCTCTCTCAAGGTGATTTTGTAAAGAGGCAGAATGATATAACAAAGTTCGTAGCTATGTTCACAAGGCCTGCTAATGACCAAGGAGAAGATATATGGTGGCTATATTGCATCTCCAGTGGAGTCAAGATTTTACCAACGTTCGTTGCCAAACTTGCAGACGCGTTTGTTCGTGGTGAGAACTACATGGCGACTATGGCGAGAATCATCAGTGATCAGGGTGACGAGAGTGGAGACGGTGAGGCCATCATTGATAGGTACTCCAGCTGGGTGATAACGACAATCGATTTCAGCACAGAGGAAGGTTTCACAGAAGAAGGCTTCGCAATGAGAACCCGTGACGTTCTGGCTGCAGATGTATCTGTAGCTGCGGCTCAACAAAAAGGATCTGCCCCTACTTCGTTTGGAACAATGGAAGCAGAGAGAATATTCAGAGTGATGAACGCTATCTCGAAGTACATGGGTTTAGATACTGAATCACTCCAGGAGTTTGTTATGTCGGAGACAAGTAAATTGCTCGCAAAAAGCATGCCCGCCAAAGCAGACTATGAAGCCGCTGCTGCCGCAAGCCGGAAAAAGAAAAAGCCTGATCCATATGAGACAGTATATAACCAAACGTTAATTCTAATGACCATCGCATTCCTTCTGATTGGCATCCAAACGAGTGTTCCTCCTCTCAGAACGAGGAAAACATTCCCCGGATGTGTAAGATCATTCGCCGGTTATCCCAGCAAGGGAACAGCCGATAAGTCGGGACTTGAGTACATCGTTTGTGTCGCAAACGGAATCAAAAGCTCCATTGAACCATGGGACTCTGTCAAGAAACTAACACCACAGAAAATGATGTCTAAGATAGAGACGTACATCGATAAACTCATTCTAACTGGCGACATGATGAGAGAAAGAGTCCGAGAAAGAACAGAGTATGACGATACAGTAGGCAATGTAGAGATCCCAGAGGAACTGTCTATCGCTAGCTGGATTAATTTCCTTCCACCCCTAAGGCCTGTCAAGGTAGGAGCAGTAGAGAAAATCCCACAAGAGTTCAGAGAACAACTCAAACAGGATGTCAGTAAGGGGTCTTCTGATCAGTTCCTCAAGATAGATGCACTCAGATCTAAGATCATTTACACGTCTCTCGCTATACAGGAAGGTATCCAAAAGGTACTACATAAGGACATTATCGACAATCAGGCTGTACTTAGTAACGCAGCTAAGGACCCTTTCCTAGAGAACGCCTGCTGTAATAGCCAATCGGATAATACGTTCGATTTCTTTGCATCTAAGGACCCATCGATCATCTCTGACAACAATACTGTCCTCGACATCAGAAAGACACTTGATGGTCTAGCTAGTCTTTCTAGGGCACCGATTTTGTTTGATCCAGACAACACAAGTACTCGCTATCCTGCACTTTCTCCTGAGTTCGACGAAGAAACGATCTACAGAGCGTTTATCGTATACTGCAAATACAACAGTGACATACCCTTGAGTGAAGAACTAAGGGCAGTTTGTATGGACAAACCGGATGACTTCGACGTGAAAGCCTCTATCGCAGAGCACATCGCGAAGTTGAAGAGGGATGGAAGAAACTATAATAATGAAGCCCTAGCCAGACTCATGTCAATTGTGAACCGTAACAATATTGTCAATATCGACTTAGGTGTTGCAGTCTACAGTAACATCCAAAGACTACGGAGTCATCTTTCGCATCTAGAAGACACAGACAGTCAGGTAGTGCCTCTCGTCTTCAGAGAGAAGATGATCGCAGTGCTTGATCGATACGGTGCTAGGGATGGTCCCGCTGAATCAGACAGCGATACCGTAAGAGACTTCAAGAACTACCTTGGTACATCTATCCCACAGATGGAAGCAGTTTTAACCGATTTCGTCCGTCGAAACTCATCTTCATCTAATCTTAATGACTTTATTACCTGTCTGGAGAGCATTCCCACCATCCGCGAAGATAGAAAGAATACAGAGACTTCCGTATTCCGCACAGTAGATTACGCACATAATGCTATTCAACAAATGACCAGAGTGTTCCCTAACATCATAATAGACTCCGTCAATTACAACGAGATACCTATCCCTCGTCACTGGAAGCTAAGTGAAAGGCATGCATACGATATCCAGGAGTTTGTCAAAAAACACTACTCTCCTCTCTCTACGTTCTACGGTGACGCGAGAATAACTGAGGCGATGAAGTTGTTCCAGGCGGAGTCTCTTGACCTCGAGCGGCTAGCATGGGATACGATGTATCTTGCACCACGTCAGGAAGATGGTGAGATGGTTGAATCGATATTCGATAAGCGACTAATCGGACTATTGATGCGTTTCTACATCCTATCGGTTCTAGTAGAGCTCGCCAAGCTAGTCGATAGAGATGAACTCTACGCCGAGGTTCCTGAGCGCCCATCCAACCCAATGCTAAGACCTTTGGAGCAGGTCGACGTAGCGGTATTAGGAGACATGGCTCTGCAAGAGGTGATGACCGGCGACAAAAAGGAAACTGCCGGTAAGATCGCAAACATCATAACAGCGTATATGAGCATCGTTTGTGGCGAAAGATCTAACATTGATCACGACTACGAGTCATTGAAAGAACGTGTCACTCGTGCCAAAGAGAAAGAAAAAGACGGCATTGTAGCCAGACTGACGGCAATGACAGACGATCAGCGTGATATCGACAAGGAGTTTCGCAATCACAAACTTGGCGTCTGGGCCGTAGGTCAACAGAAAGGATTCCGCGTCTATGAAGGAGATACATATGATGCTGAACGCGAAGCAATCGAAGAGAGGACTGCTAACGAGATGCGTCTTGGGACAGGTGACGGTGTCACGGATGCGCTAATGGACGTATTCGTCATGGATATGGAAGCCAACCAGCGAAACGCCCAAGACATAGAACGCGAAGAGTTCGACATGACGCACATAGGCGAAGACAATGATGGATATGGTGAAATGGAAGAAGACGAATATTAGGTGTTATACAGACAGTTTGTTGTGATGATCAATATACTATCTATTTGTGGCGGGCTAATAACATCAAATCTGCCAAAACTCTCGAGAGCTCGCTCAATTATAAGGTGATTGCTGCGACATTAGTTTTCGCGATCATGACAAATCCTATTCATGCGATGGCGATTAATAAGGGTGGATCAGTCGGCCAGCAAGTAATGTATGGTCTAGCCATTGTACCAGTTCTGGCTCTGTCATGGCACTTCCATGGTGAACGACTTTCGTATAGACAGTGTGTAGGATTAGCGCTGGCTGGATCAGGCGCATTCTTAATGGGAATAGATTAACACTCGATGATGTAAAGCAGATCTAATGCTAAATATCTTCTTCTTCAACTTTAAAAAACGTACCTATACCATGGTGTAGTGACATATATTGCCTGTATTTTCTACTTCTCTCTACAGCGTCATGATAAACTTATCTTTTTGAAGACATTTCCATCTTTGTTTCTCTGAGACAGTTTTTGATGGTCTATTTTCCTCTTTATAAATCGAGAATGAAAACACGAAAAAAAAACCATGTTTATCATGACGCTTGTAGTAGATTACCTCTAGTTACACCAATATTTTATGTAGGGAGGTTATGTAGGACTGAAAAAAGGGTACTACAAATTACGCGTCATTGGCTTTAGCAACTTTTCTATGTATCATTTAATGGTACATAATGATACAGATTTAGTTGCAAAAAGTTGCAAAAAAGTTGCACAATCATTTTACTGTGAGAATTGTGACTATTCTACGTCACGAAAATCTTCGTGGAAGAAACATCTTGAGACGAGAAAACACAATGGTACACAAATGGTACATAATGATACAGACTTAGTTGCAAAAAGTTGCACGACCACTACACCTCTAGCAACGAATGTATATACTTGTGAATGTGGTAGAACCTACAAGTATCATAGTGGCTATTATCGTCATAAACATAAATGTGACTGGAAACATGAAACCAATGTGGTGGTAGAACACCAACCAGAGCAGTCTTCAACTGCTGAAACACTGAAAGGCATCGCAGATGCAGTCAAAGCACTTAGTCAGCTTAGTATAGCTACTGCGAACGCTCTGGGAAGTAACACAAGCCATATATCAGGAAGTGGTTCGCATAACACCATTAACAATCAGAAAATATACAACGTCAATCTGTTTCTTAACGAGAAGTGTGGTGAGGCGATGTGCATTCAGGATTTCGCCAGAAACCTGCAACTTACATTGGCAGATTTAGATGAATCCAGGCCTGAGGCCATAAGAAATGTTGTTCTTAAGAACCTTCAACCTCTTACCATCACTGACCGTCCATTCCACTGCACCGATGCCGAGAAGTCGGAATGGTATATCAACGATAAAGATAATGGATGGGAACCAGACTCCGGTGCTAAGGTCCTCGAGTCAGCACAACACGGCATCCGCCGTCAGTGGCCATCCGAGTTCTCTGATGCGCACCCGGATTGGTCAAAGTCTGAAACACTGCAAGACAAGTATGTCACCCTTGCTGCTAAGACAAACTCTGATCTCGGTAATAAAGAAAGGAAGAAGGTTCTAGATGGACTGGCAAGAGAGACCGTACTAACAAAGGATGTTATTGACAAGATCGATAGTTAAGAGCGTTGAGAAGGAAACTTAAATATTTTATCGCACGAGTCTATAGTTAGCAATGGATCGAAACTTCATTCGTAGGCACATAACCAGTGCGGCAATTCTAATTTTCGCAATAGCGTACAGCTTGATTGTAATCGCTCAACCCAAGTTCATGTATGAAGACGACGGGTCATTACGACATTTCGGGGTTGGGTATCAAAAGAAAACCGTCCTACCAGCATGGCTTGTTGCAATCGTTGTAGCCATAATGTCTTATTTCTCGGTCCTTTACTACGTCTCTATCCCGCGAATGCAATTCTGATTGCCACCTAAGACACTTCCAAAATCATATAGGCATTAATGACTGTATGATTAAACATATTACTCTGTTGTGGAGTAGACTCTCGGTTGCTCCTCTCCCGCATCGCTATGCTGTTTAGCAATCGTTTCTTCATATTCTTTATGTCTCTCTTCCATCTCGTCGATAGACATCGAACATGCAGAGTTTACGACATAGTTGAATGATACCGATGTCACGAGTCCTCCTGCTAAAACATACCAAAGGAACTTCGCTGCTGATTCTTTCATAACGACCAATCTGTAAAGTTCGTCCTTTAATCTTACGCTCTCGAATGCGTCTTGCTTCATTAATGATTTCATCCCGATCCAGAACGAGTTGAATGAACTAGATGTTATCTCGTTTATCATCAGGCTCTTGTTGCCATATATGTGAGCCAGTGCCGCCTGGGTAGCAGAGTTTGCACCTTTGGAACTATCATGAGGTCTCGGTAACAGAATATCCGCTACAACACTGTCCACTCCTCCTAACACGGCAACTAAGTAGCCGAATGTGTTAGAAAATGGTGCTAGCCATCCAGGAAACATATTGAGAAGTAACATTACTGAGCCGAATATTAGACCCCATGGAAATATTGTGGCAAATACAGCCGATCCCCATTGTGCACTTCCACATACTTCCGAAGTTAGGCTAAGATTGACGAATAGTTCCATTACGATCAATGTGCTACAATATATCAATGCGTACGTTAGACCTTGTTTCATCTTAGACTTAGGATCTTCGGTTCGCTTGGACATAGTAGTGTAATCGAGAATTATGTAGATTACGGTGATCAGCATGAACAGACCGTATGAGTTACCTACGCTTGATGTGCCTCCCATTGCTATATACTTAATGGGTACAATTTATTTCGTAATAATCCTTTGCATTAGTAACAAGCAATGGAGAAGCCAACTCTAACCGAACCAGGAGTCTCCTACTTCCTCGGCCAAACACTCAAGGAGTGCAGGCGTTTCAAAGACAGTCACACGAGCTTGCTGTTCAATTTTAGCATGACCGTATTACTTATTCTGGTTATAGGCGGGTTTTTAGTCACGAAGTATAAAGGAAAACCAACTCCTGCCGAGCTTGCTAGACGAGCGAAGGAAAAGCAGGAATACATCGTTTCTAAACTACAACAAATTGCTGTCACTAAGGATAAAAAGTCAAGTATGATCACCGATCTACCGGTGTGGTCGAACCATTCTGAGCTATCTGCTTTGAGGAATAATATGTAGATAATCTATACGTTATGGATGACTCAGTAGTCGACGCTATGGATAAGTTCTACAAACTTAAATCATCGTATGAGAAGGATATCGCAGATAAGAAGCGAGCTATCCGCAGAGACCGTACACTCACGGCTATTCAGAAGAGACAAAAGATGGCCCAGCTTCGTTCGAAGTGTCTTAACTGTGGTAAGCAAGGGGGCATGGTATTCTCGGTCACAGCTGACAACCTCAAAGCACAATGTGGTAATGCGAGTGAACCATGTAATCTGAATATCGAGATCAACAAAGGAGGTTATGAGAACGTGTTGACAACACTTTCCTACTTGAAAGGAGATGAAGAAACAACCAAAAGCGACATCATACGCACCAAACTGAATCTACTTTTTGGATACATAGGGGAGGACGAAGCATTAACAAAGTTTCATAAGCTGCGTGAGAAACTCAAGGACGATCTGTCCCTTAGAGAATCGGTCGAGGCCGACGCTCTCAAAATCATAACTAGGAGCGAGTTCGATAAAACCATCTCAGAGAACAAGATAAGTATGTTTGTAGAAAAACAGCGTCTTAAAGCGTTTGCTAAGGAGTTCAGTGATACGAATCAACAAGACAAAATTAACGACATGATTGAGGTTTATAACGGTGACTTGAAGCCTCTAGCCAAACAGTTGATGGAAAACACATATGCATATACTGGCGTGGAATGCTTCGACGGGAATCCTGTCCCTTGCGAGGACGGCATAAGCTATCTCATTCAGGCACCTTTCACATACAAAGATCTGGCGTACCAACTAACAGAAGATCCAGTTGTCATAGCAAATCAGGAATAATATCACTGTAATACAACATGGCAGGTCTAGTTTCTATGATTGATTTTAGAATTATGGCGGCAGCATTCGTGGTAGGATTGTTGTTTGTATGGATATCAAATCCACCGCGAGAGACAGTTCCTGTATACCCCACACCAGAGAACGCAGGGCAGGTGGTGTACGCGGATAAGGCAGGCCTGTGCTACGCATACGAACCGAAGCCAGTAGAGTGCCCAAAAGAAGGTGGTAAGCGAATACCGATACAATAATAATTTGAGGATATACTATAAGACCAATGATCCGAAACTTGCAGAACATGATAAAGACAGACTTTGGGAGAGTAGTCGTATCTATAATCCTTGGGCTCGGACTGGCTAGTCTCTTCCGAAAGACCTGTTCTGAGTTAGGATGTTTTAATTTCGTTAGTCCTGGTTTGCAGGATGTAGAGGAGAATGTTTATGCTCATGGAGATACCTGTGTCAAGTTTAAGGCTAAGACCCTCGCCTGTCCAGAGAAAACAGTAGGGTATGCGTAACATCGTTTATTATTGTTTGATCCTTTATAATAAACTATGTCTGGAGGAGCAACTAGTATAGACGACTTACCTGTAGGGATGGGCGATGAAAACGTCGTGCTCCAAACGACTGAGAATGTAGTTGTTGAAAGCAAAGTTGAAGATGTAAAAAGGCAAAGAGACGCCGATCTCGCAGCCGCCAAACCACAGGAGAATGAAGGAATGGATATGAATGAGTTCGTTAGTGGCATACAAAAAGCTAGCGCTAGTGGTGCTCTATCGTTGCAGCACAGGGATGTTCCGTTAGACCAAACATCTGTCACCAGAGACGAGTCTGTCAAACCTAATTTTGTACCTACAAGTACCACATCTGATTACATCACGGAACATCAGACAAGTGAAGAGATAATAAGGCAGAATGCTAAGAAACAAGAAGCCGAGTCAACGATCGATCGTCTAGCAGCAGAACTAGGAATACCTGTTATGATCGCTGCACTATATTTCATGTATCAGTTACCTGTTGTAAGACGTACGTTTCTAAAGACATTTCCTATGTGTTATGGTACAAACGGAAACTTGAATCTATCCGGTTATGTGGTGAATAGTGTTATATTCGGTGCGATCATATTTGGTTCACACAAGATTGTCCAACAGTTGAGTGTCTAACTTGGACAACGCTACACCTCCTAGACGGCTCATTTGGTGCACAATCTCGTCGTTATTGTAGTCTTCTATGTATTTCACCTCGGCTACACCGCTAGCGCATAGCAGTTTCATACAGTTCAGACACGGAAAATGTGATATGTAGGCAGTTGAGCCGTTACAAGACACACCTCTCTTCGCACAGTCTGTTATTGCATTCTGTTCTGCGTGAACAGTTGCGACTTCATGACCTTCCCTCATGATCTGCTCATGAGGAAATCCCGGTAGATATCCATTATACCCCTGGGAGATAATGCGATTATCATTGACCAGTATACACCCTACGTGAAGTCTTTTACATGGAGACCGCTTTGCTGTCACCAAACACAACTCTTTGAAGTATTCGTCCCAGCTAATTCTGGACATAGTTGTGTCTTTTAGAGAGAAATTATGTTATATACTTCATCATATTCTCTCTACAGATGGCAGTAGAGATGCCCGCAATTGATATTTTAGCTCAGTACATAGAATCATTGGCAAAAAACATTCCCAATGAGTCTATTCCGGACGAGATCGATGTGATCCTTGGAGGAGGTGCATTCAATGGATACATCACCATAGGTGTAGGGATGTTTCTCGTTGAACTTGAAAGGCAAGGGAAGACGAAAGTCGTCAGGATAAGCGGTGTTAGTGCAGGGGCATTAGTGGCTATCTGCATGTTCGCAAGACGTTTTGCGTGCGTCGAAAAGTTATTTGGTGATATGAGAGCTGCTTTCAGAAACACAGGTGACTTGAGTGGATATTCATTGTTGTACGTCAATGCCTTACAAGACACGTTCGCTGCGACAGATGTGGCAGAAATGAATGATAGAGTCTTCATCAGTTACAACGACATCGATAGTTACGAGTTTACCGTACAGAGTTCGTTTGAAAGCGCCGAACAAGTATTAGAGACTTTAAATAGATCTACATACATCCCATTGCTGACAGACGGCAGTGGCTGCCTAGATAACAAATATGTTGATGGCATAGTTCCTTACATGTTTGAAGATAATCTTAGACCAACTATTGTCGTTGATATTCTCGGCATTAACCAGTTGAGCACGGTATTTTCAACATGTGGTGAGGAGAATCCACACTCCCGGATCCTTGAAGGCGTGTCGTCTATAAGCAACCTGTTAATGAAGCGGCAACCAGGAATATGCTCATGGAGGGACGACTGGGGCGTAAGAGAACACATATGGTTCCGCTTCGTCTATGTAGTGTTCATGACAGCGTTCGTCATTGTTAATCTCGCAAAGAAGTCTAGCGTAGTTAACGCCTTGATGGCATCGAACCTCGTGAAAGCATTGAAGACATGTTTGATGAGCTTGGGACGGGACCTTCTCCGGACCTGTCACTGATAGCCTGCTGCAAGTTATCAGCATATGGTGCCGTAGGTGACGCAGGCGCTTCACTCTGCTCCGCCCCAGACGCACCTTGTGCAGTGAAGGCATTATCTGATTGGTTTAAATTGCTCGTACAGTAGCATCTTCCATATCTATTATATGCTACCATCCCTCCTGAGCAGCTACAGCCGCTTGCTTGTGTCTCTCCGACGTCTGAACACCATGATTTGCCGTTTCCCTGATCTATACACTGTTCTTTCGCTGACGAGAAGGCTTCCCTTCTTGGAAAAAGAATTACTAGCAATAGCAGAGAGGCTAAAAACAAACACATAACAGAGTCCATTTGTATATATATATAAGTCAATAAATAGATATCATGATCCAGCTTAGTTGATACAGTATTGGAATTATCACCTAAGTTAAAACCCGAAGAGACCCTTCTTCTTTGTCTGTCGCTTCTTCTTTTTCTTTTCGTTCTTTGTGCGATTTTGTCTTCTTGCTTTCTTCTTCTTTTCTTTTTCTTTCTCCTTTTTCTCTCTGTCTTGAGAAGGACTGTATCTCAAGAACACTTTGTCCCATTCCAGGCTACCACGATTCTTCGATAGCTTTTTAAACAGCTCAGCTTTTTCTCCTCGAATGTCCTCGAGTGTATCCTGTTTGCCATAGCATGTAACACTGAACCTTCTCAGTACTCCTTTTTGCTCTAACCGATTGCGAGCCTGAACAGAGAACAAATATTGTGACATACATAGGATGCGTTCCTTATCGTAATACGGTTTGTCTGCGAACGTGAATGCAAGGTAGAAGCTCAGCATGGTATCAATTGTAGCAACCTTGACTTTCTTACCACCAGCTCGGATCACGTTATAGCTGTGACATGCGAGCGGCTCGTAGATGAATGCGACAGTGTCTTTTCCAACAGCGACTTCATAATGTGGTGCGATTATTTCACCAAAACCCTTATGCTTGTATACCTTGACTGTCTGGAAACCTTCGTCAAGCAGTCTTTCTTTGATAATAACCGCAGCACGTTCAGGGTCTTCAGCTAATACATCGAAGTCCGGAACCGAACGATTGAGACGCTTACTCTCCTTGCCTTTCATATACCTGCTATATAGATGACCCGCGTATCCGCCAAAGAAAACAAGACCTTGATCGATAATAGAGTCCTTCGTCACGTTATATATGTCTCTTGCGTCCTGCTCTGTGCCTTGAAAGCTGCGAACGAAGTCTACATGGTCGCAGCGTGGATTCTTCATTGGAAAGTGTTTATTCAGAAGCGTAAGTCGTTTCAAGACTTTCTCCCATCTGCTTACATCTCCATCAGGTCTAGATAGTTCGAGATACATAGCCATTCGCAGGTAATCAGGAGGAGCGTATAATATGCCAGCTCTTTTGTGAGCTTCAGCTTGGACGGACTTGAATAGCTCCTTCGGCATCTCGGTGATGTCTGCGACCGGGATGAAATTGACGAACACCTTGAACGTACCAATATGAACGCCTGCTTTAGCTTCCACATCGCTATAGCCTTGATCGGCGTAAATGTCTGCTAAGTCCTTGGCGTCTTTGAGAGCGTCAGGACTGAAGAAATCATAGTCGGGGATCTCAATATCTTTGTTGTAGAACTGATCCTGGACAGGTAATATATTGTTTATGGCAGTTCCACCATAACAGACAAGCTTTCTTCTAATGAGGAAGTTCTCGACTATTGCGATCATTTTCTTGGTTTCTTCTGCGTGTGTAATCTTTCTGCCGGCTTTCGCTTCTGCTTTATCGACAGCAGCGCGAAGAATCGCGAGTTCTTTTTCCTCGAGTGTCATAGCCTTTGTTATACAAGACATTGTGCGTATATATATGCATGACATTATATACGCGCTTACATTGAGAAGCTATAGAAGTCTGTAGCAGTTTTTCGTTCCTTGTACGAGTTGGACTCTGGTGCGGGAGTTGGTGCCGGTATCGTAACTGGAATATATCTTAGCGCGGCCGGCTTCAGAACAAATGCAGATCCAACTTTGTCAAAGAATACGTCGTAATACTCTAGATTAGCATCGAAGTTTTGCATGCTCATCGCCACCATCTGTACTCCACACTGCATTGCCGTTGATGGTTGATAATTGAAGTCAGTAGGAGAGATATCTGGTAAACAGATAGACATATTTTTCTTATTGTACTCAATCAGTTCATTTATATCTGGTGTATATCTTACACCGTCGGAGTACCGAAGTGCTCTCATGAAGATAGAGTTACTTGCGATGTTGACATATTCGTCTAGCTTCGTATTTTCGAATATGGGGTTAGATTTATCAACTGATATGATCACTTTACCCATAAGATTGCGGATTTGCTCTTTTCCCAAGTTCTTGCCCTGATTTTCATAGCTGTACGCCGGACCAAGGAGTCTTGTTCCCAACTCGCTTTCTAGTTGGTCGGCAATGTCCTTATAGATAGGAGTATTATTGCTCATTATCCTTAGGTGAATAATAAGGGGATCATTAGGGTTAGGACATGTGCCGCCTGCAAAAGCATAATCTCTGATTACTGTTAGTGCGTCAGGGAAGTTGACTGAGTTGAATGTTTCCTTCACTGTGAAGTCATTAACTGAGCTCGTAGCAATAACAGGTTTATTGTCGACAGAGTAGACTTCGAAATCAAGACATCTTGCGCCTTGTCGGATATTGTTTTTAAGAGCACAGACATTGACGAAGTCATTCTTGAACTGACCTGCAGAACAAGCGTTGTATGCTGTTTTGATATAATAGTCGCGAAGACTGTGTTGGTAGTCTGCATTATCAGGGTTAATACTGCTTAGGCTTGGGAAGTCAGCATATAGCTCATTCATGTTTTTACAGTTCTGATTATCAAGTGTGGTCTTGTTCCATACCCAGAAAGCGCCACCTATCAGAAGGATAGCAGCTAAACCTAGGACAATGTAACCTGTTATCTTTGATTGTTCGAGTGCTTCAATTGCCATATCGGGAGTTATCTCCATTATTATACGGAGCTATTATATTTGGTGACCAAATAGGTTAAATAATCTTGGCATCTCTATATAGATGCCAGGAGGACTGCTCAATTTAGTTGCGTACGGCGCTCAAAACGTGATATTAAATGGTAACCCGCAAAAGACGTTCTTCAAGACTACATATGCGAAGTACAGTAATTTCGGCATGCAAAAGTTTCGTATAGATTTCAATGGACAGAGAACTTTACGTATGACGGAGAGGTCTGTATTCGATTTCAAGGTTCCGCGTTATGCTGATCTGCTAATGGATACATACTTAGTTGTCAATTTGCCTAACATTTGGAGCCCAGTCGTGCCACCCCTATGCGATGCTGTTGAAAACAGCCCATCCAAAACATGGCAGCCATTCGAGTTTCGCTGGATTGACAACATTGGCTCCCAGATGATAGAACATGTCAATTTCAGGGTAGGAGGTCAGCTGATTCAGACATTGTCGGGCCAATACTTGATGAATATGGTCGAGAGGGATTTCGATGAAGCCAAGAAACAACTCTATTACAAGATGACTGGCAATGTCGCAGACCTCAATGACCCAGCCAATGCTCAAGGCAGAACAAACGTTTATCCAAATGCCCTGGTCGGCTCAAATCCCGACTTCAACACGGCAGGTGCTGAACCGTCTATTCGTGGAAGAACACTATACATACCGCTTAACATTTGGTTCACGCTAGCCGCTAAGATGGCTTTCCCATTGATCTCTCTTCAATATGCTGAGCTTACTATAGAAGTTGTCATTCGTCCTGTACAGGAACTATATAGAGTTAGACATATTGCAGGTGGTACAGAGGAGTTTGAGCCGTATGGCTACTATGAATCCACTGACCCCACAAGTAGTACATACGCATTCTATAAGTTCCTTCAATCACCTCCAGTTGTTGACGTACGTACAAATACTGCATACGAGGATCGGAGAACGAACTGGGACTCGGATATCCATCTCTTATCTACGTATTGCTTTCTCAGCGATGACGAAATACGCGTATTCGCATCCCAGCCTCAGCAGTATTTGATTAAAGAGGTCTATACAACCGAATATCAGAATGTGGTTGGGTCCCAAAGAGTCGATCTCAAGAGTATTGGGATGGTCTCGTCCTACATGTGGTTCTTCCAGAGATCGGATGCGTTTGAAAGGAATGAATGGTCCAACTACACCAATTGGGCATATGCGGGGGTTAAACCTGCAGGGGTTCGTGTCCCCATGTTAGACACGGTAGAACCATATACATGTTCTGATTCTCAAGGAGTCGCCCGGACATTCTACCCGATGTACAATGTCGACAACTCCCATACCGGAATAATGTACACTGGAACCGCGAGCCCGTTGAATGTAGAGTCGATAATGACATCATGGGCCCTCCTTTTGGATGGTAAATACCGGGAGAATCAACAGGACGCAGGTGTCCTTGGATACGTGGAGAAGTATGTCAGAACAAGCGGTAATGGACAAGACGGACTCTACTGCTACAACTTCTCATTAAATACGACGCCTACAGATTTTCAGCCTAGTGGAGCCATGAACATGAGTCCATTCACCACGGTTGAGTTTGAGGTATCGACTACTACTCCGATCCTCGATACACAAGCTGAGTTCTCGACGATCTGTGGCCCAGATGGGGTAGTTATCGGTACCATAAAGCCTGCATGGGGTATCTACGAGTACACATTTAATCTGATTGTTATGGAAGAGCGATTCAATGTATTGAAGTTCGAGTCGGGTATGGCCGCATTAGAGTTCGCAAGGTAAATGATTGGATCGAAAGTATTCTATGTAATCATTTAAATGTGTCAAAAAAATTGAAACAAATATTTGCGGGTCTGTTTCCAGTATTGTAAGAAAATGAGCGTACTTGTTGAAACAGCGTTAATATTGTTGACATTTGGATGTTGGGTGGCATATCATTCATACAAGTTGTATTATGATGTATAGTTTGTACCACGAGGTATCTCTTGTAATATGTTGTATGAGAGAAGAAGAAAGTGTCTATTTGCCTCGTTTTCTTATGATCAATTGAATGATTAACTAAGCATTTAGCGATGGACTTATAGAGCAGGCGTTATGTGGATTTGGTCCACAGTCTTGGAACAGACCTGACAGTGTAGAACGGCATTCGTGTGTATTTAACCCACTCGCCTCGCTTTGAATATAAGCTGAGACTTCCTCATTTTTGAGTTCAATGTCCTGCTGTTCTATAACGGCGTAATTCGTCGGAGGATGTATTTGTGGATACGCACCAGGATATGTCACTGTAGTGGGCATTGACGATTTCATGCCTTCCCGGACACGGAACAAAGAGCCTGGGTAGTAGACATTTCTCTCTTGACATTGTTTCGAAGAATCGGATATCTGAGAATATAATGAAAGAACTAACAGTAGGCCAGCGAGCATATATAGTACTAGTTCGATCGCTTTCATGTAACGCTATACAAAGTGCACAGACTATTTAATCTGGTTATTATATAGACATGTCTGATCCCGATACACAAGCGCTAGACAGCAAGAACGAAGAGAAGCAAACTAATACGACTGATAGTAGTGGCTCGAATAATAACGTTTCTGGCTTCCTAAGCAGCGTCATTGGCGGCGCGGTGCTGACTATGGTTTTAGCCATACTCGGAGCCAACTTCATTTACATTGTGCGAAACAAAAGAAAACACGTCTTGTTTCCGACCGCACTAGAAGATTATTGGTGTGAGAAAAAAATGGGTGGAGGCGGCAGAAGAGGACAAAGAGGTGGTGCCGTAGCGGCAGGCACTTGCGGCGGCGATATATTTGGGGGTGAAATAAAGGCACCGGAGATAAACCTTGCGGCACTGCTAGGTTTCGATGGGCGGGCATGCGGATGGCCGTACTCTATGAAGAAAGGGGATCACAAAGGACTATCGTGGGCTGGTTATAAGAATTGGATCGCTGATTCGACCGCACACACTTTTAAGTGGAACCGAGAGCAGATACTTAAGCTGTTGGGAGTTCTGGAAGGCGTAGCCGACGTAGTCCCCGAGGCAGTGATGATGATAATCGGAATGTTCTTCTACCCTCTTATTCAGCTAATGGGAGTTTTGGTGTACTTCAGTTCGTTTTTCTTTGGAGTATTTGATGATGAAGGGGATGGTTTGATATGGAGCGCGTTGAATGCATTCCTTCCATTCTGGGCAACGTGGCTTATGCCACTCGGTAACTCTATATCAATGATGATTCAGTTGCTCGTCATTTTCCTAATAGCGCCACTTGTGATGGACCGACAAAAAATAGGACAGATCATTAAGTGCAACGGTGGCTTCCTAGGGTTCGTATTTGCGTCCTTCGTTGTTTCAGCAGCGGCAGCCCACTTGGACTCAACCATATCTACAGGAATGACCATCGCCTGGGTAGTCCTCGTGCTCAAAGCACTTTATGAGATGTCTCGAAAAAGCTAATTTAGATCAAAGGGTGTAAAGGTGTATCTCTTTTTTTGCTTATATGACAAAAAAGAAGAACTCGAAGAAAAAGCCTAAATGCGAGTCTCCGGATTCCAATTATCCGTTTGTTAGCGTATGCACGCCTACGTTCAACAGGCGTCCTTTCATCGATAGGATGATTAAGTGTTTCGACCATCAAGATTATCCCAAAGAGAGAATGGAGTGGATCATTGTGGACGACGGTACTGATAGGATCGAAGATCTAGTTAGAGGACATCCCTCTGTAAAGTACTTTTATTACCCAGAAAAGATGCCGCTCGGGGAGAAAAGAAACCTCATGCACAAGAAGTCCAAGGGAGATATAATTGTTTATATGGACGACGATGATTACTATCCACCAGAGCGTGTGTCTCATGCCGTAGATAAGTTGAAATCAAATCCAGAAGCGATGTGTGCAGGCTCAAGTGAGATTTACATTTATTTCAAGCATATAAAGAAACTATACCAATTTGGTCCGTATGGTCCTAATCATGCAACTGCTGGAACATTCGCCTTTCGTAGAGAGCTTCTTAACCAGACCCAGTATGAAGACACAGCAGCTCTCGCAGAGGAGAGAGCTTTCTTAAAAGGCTACACTGTCCCGTTCGTGCAACTAGACCCGCTCAAGTGCATCCTCGTGTTTTCGCACGAGCATAACACATTTGACAAACGGAAACTCCTCGAAAACCCAAATACTGCATTTGTGAAGGAGTCCGAAAAAACTGTCGAGGAGTTCGTGAAGGAAGCTGATATGAGGAAGTTTTATATGGAAGACATCGAAGGATTACTTGACGTATATGAACCAGGAAGACCCGACATGAAACCGGACGTCCTGAAGCAGATAATTCAGATCGAAGAAAAGCGAAGAAAAGACGCAGAAGCTATGGCCAATTATTACAGGGCACAAGGTAGTATAATGATACAGCAGGGACCTGGTCCTCCCCAACTAATGACACCACAACAGATCGTCGGCTTATTGCAGAGACAACACGATATTATTGGAGAAATTACGAGACGCTTGCATGAAGCAAATAACGAATTAACGATACTTAGAGCGATAACGGGCCGAGATGTGAGTAACGAGAACGTAATGGTATCCTCTAATAATGGCCAAAACAAATAAAGAGAACAGTTTAAAGCGTACCCCTGCATGTATGTATACAGTAATCGACCACCATGCCTAGCAGAAAGAAAGAAGACGACACTTATGCCCAGAACTACGACGATGATCATAATGAGAAGAAAACCAGAATGAGACGGAAACGATACTATCCTACCCGCATCGGTGGCCGTTGTGTAAACGCACAGACAGGCCAATCTTACCCTTGCAACCAAGGATCGTACTACGAGATGCAGTTATACAAGACTATGGACTGCACTGGTTTTCATGATGCGAACGGGTGCATCAGAGAGACGAGGGATCCTGTGAACAAAGAGCCGTTGATGCTCTTCTATGATACACCCGAAGAGTGGTCCCGTCATCACAAAGCAACATTGAACCCTCATTTGGCTAGTTGGTGGCGAGCGCGTAAAGCTGCCAGTTTCCCCGACGGCGTCTTCAGTATTGACGCATATCGCGAGTTCATGAAGAACAATCCACGCACCCCGCCGGTCCAGCATCAGACAACGGAGGAGGACTTCCAGGAAGAGTGGTGAGCCAATCATAAATTATAAATCATCAATTGATTAGTGTGTATCAAAACATTAATCAATCGTCAATGTCACAGTCTTTTCTGGTGTACTTGTCCAAATACCTGTATATTCTATTAATGTCTAACTTGTTGATGTCATATGTCTCGAACATCTTGTATATGCTCTCATCCGAATGCTTATTGCGCATGTCAAGGAAGAATGAAAAAGCGTCTTTCCTGTCCATATTCAGCTTCTGACAGACACCTTGTACAAAGACAGAGTTATTGTATTCGGTGCTATACTTGGTTAAAACCTTAGTGAATCGCACTTCACTTGGATTGTATTTGGGTCTTTTCTTAAACGATCCATGATATAGTCTATTGTTATTGAACGTCTTCATGAGTGAACTCATCTCGTTGAACTGCCATATCTGCTTCTGGAAAGTGACTCTGTCTATGTAGTCGGCGTAACAGATATTGTCGAGCGCTTCGAGATACACAGGGAACGCATCTGACTTAGGAAGCTTGGTAAGGCAATCAACGACATTCTCGTGCCATAGAAGGCCTACAATTGTTCTGTCGGTATCATTGAGCGATGTCAGATGCTCGTCTATAGATACGTCATTGTTTAGCAGTCTCCTAGTTATATCCTTTGTATCCTCATTATACGACTTAGGCAACAAGAACCGACGCATAGTCTCTTTCTTTACAATCGTCGTAGGCGAGTCATACATTTCTTTCATAGAGCTCAACTTCCTCAGGTCTCCTTGAACATGTTTAACAACTGCATCGGATGTTTCGTCGTCTAGATCCGTCATAAGTCGACTAACTAGTTCCTTTGTCTGCTTATTGGTCGGTGTTCTTATCTCTACAGGTACGCAGACACGCATTAATTCCTTGATCTTCTTATCAACATGATAATTGCCTATGCACACGATTGGAGTACCTGTCGACTCTTCCGTTTTCTGCTTCTTCGTCTTTTTCGGTCGTATGAGTTTAATAAGCGAGTTTATCCCCCCTTTATCACCATTATTCATCCCGTCGATCTCGTCCATAACTATCGCAATCGGCTTAGACTCACGCTTGAGTAGACTGAGAACGTTCCTATCCGACATATTGTGACGGGTAATGGTATCAATGATACTTTTGTTCCTTATATCACCAGCATCGTACCTCACGATGTCATACCCAAGCGATACTAGTGTATCTTTCACGAACTTGGATTTCCCGCTTCCCGGAGCCCCATACACGTATATCCCCCTCATCTGTGTAAGATCATGTTTGTTGTCTTTGAAATCCTGCAATGCCTTTCTTATTTTCTCAAAAGGAATGTGTCTCTCGAGAGTCGAAGAATACGCGTCTAAGCATTCCATTTGGTTCTTATAGATCTAACTCCATTTCTTTTATGCCATTTTGACCCGAGCATCTCACACGCAAGATGGTTGATTAGCTTCTCACATTTCTTAGATCTCTGTTCACCAGCGTAGTAGTATATGAAATGAAGGTAATCGACTGCCAGCTGGTTGTTGTATCGATATCTAGTCATTTTTAGCCATCTTTGGATGTTCTCTCTTATAACATGCTCGAATACGAAGCTGTAATCTTTCCTTACCAACATCCGTATATAAGATTCGAAATCTGAGTTGGAAATCAAAGACCGTATAACATTGTTGTGGGTATTATAGTTCGTTTTTGATGTCCATACTAGCGTCTCAGGACCAAGGAATGGAAATATGCAGTATGCTACTATGTCGTGCGGCATTCTTTTGAGGTGTTTCCAGAAGTCTTCGGTCATTAGTCACTATGTGTAAGAGAGAAAGTAATTACATATAGTATTTAGTTATCTGGGCATGGATCGCTTGCGTTGGTTACACCATCCCAAGTAAGGTTACACTCACGCGCCCATCTGAACTTTCGACACATCCCATCATTGCCTGTCCAGAACGAGGAGGAAAAGTCCATTGTGTCCTGATTGCAAGATCCTAGTTTCTTAACGTTCTTGCAGTTGCTTCCATCGCCTTGCGATCTATCCAACCACCAGTCGGGACAGTTCGCTACCACTGGTGGGAACTCAGTGTTGTATTTATTGTTATAGAGTGTTACTCCGATCAAGACGAGGCATAGAATCAAAATAACGGCCGCTATGGTTACTGTTATCGATTGGAAAGGTCCCATGCTATATGTTAGATAAAGAATATTTTCTACCTTCTTATTATAATGAGCATGCAAGAAAACGGAAGAGTTCAAATAATGACACCTGACATCAGTACTGTTTTTGCTATGCAAGATAAGATCCCCGCTAATAGTTCCACTGACTTCCGTGGGGCTATGACAGGCAACTGGTACGATACAACTCTCTCAAATGCATTCTTTAGCGGAGAGAATCAATCCATTATCCAGAACGGAATACGCGCTGGTGTATACAATAGGTCAAACGGACAGTACATCATCGCTCCTCAGTCCCAGGACGAGCTGATCATTATAATGAGGAGTATTTTCCTTCAATACTCTCAGAACCTGCCTAGTGATCTACGGTCTCAGATCGCAAAACTTAACGATCTCGTTCTCAGTTACGCAGTGGGACAAGTATATGGAGAAGCGGAGGGATATATGAAGTTCAAGCAAGACGCAAGCACAATGTATACTCCTATTGCGCCTCCTGTGATGTCTAAGACCAACGACAAACAGTTGGTTCTAAAAAAATGGTTCTAAAAAAATATTGAATTGTACGCTCCAATGATATAGTGTACAATTATAGCATTGGTCTGATTAGATCCATCATATCAGATAGGTGTGGCTGCGGCAGGGCGGAATAATCGATCGCTAGCGATTGATCGCCATAATTTCTTGGCTGAAGACCGTTCACCTTGACGGGATAAGGCCAATGTGAAGTGGTCCTTTTCTCTCTAAAGTACTTCAGGCGCTTTGTTCGCGAGCTTAGATATGACTTGCATGTCTTTGGCATCATACAAACATACTGCACTAGTCTCTCTTCACTACTGTCATCCCCGTACTGATTCTGGTGGAATGTGCGAGAATCCCATACGGCCATCGCCCCCTCAGGCACTTCGACTTCTACTCTCAGCGGCTTAAGTCTTTCTTCATATTCATTCGGTATACGCTGCCATTTGATTGACGACCTCCCTCTACCAATCGCATTGAAGAATGCTTTATGAATCCGGTGAGTCTTTCGCCATACAACTAGTGTCTTGGACTTGTTTGAAGTCAATCCCACCAAACCCTGATAACAGATTGTACCATCTTGGGTTGGAGCTTGATCGCTATGGCACCAGAAGTTATCCTTCATGGATTTGGTGGTACTCGGAATCCAGCAGCATCCATCAAACGATACAGCTAGATTCCGTGTACCCCATATACGCTCAAAAACGCCTCTCACTCCAGGTCGGGTCCGGACATACCAAGCATGTCGCTGGTGCCCTACTTCGTGGTGTTTGTAAATACCATGTGGATCGCACTTCTTATGAATCTTGTCCATCCCCGCTATACATGACTTCCATTCGTAGAACGCACGTTTTGCTTCTGACACTTCAGCTGTTGTCAGTACATCAGGCACTACGACGTATCCTTGTTCCCTTAGTTGCTTTCTATAGTTCATGACGTCTTTGAACTTCAAAAAAAAACATGTATTGTTTCAATTTTCTACCTGGAATGCAAATGCTTTTTCATTACAACTTATACTTCGTCAAATGTTGACGATATCTTTGATTCTTCTTCTCGCTGATCCACCTCGTTTCGCTCGAGGTTCACCGCTGTTAGCTCTGTTTTTACATGGCTCGATGCAGATATGCAGAATGCAGCCAATGCGATGAACACAATACAATAACATACCATGTCGGCTATGAAAGATACCAACAGAAGGTGGTAGACTGGATTCTCCGACAGTTTGTCTTCTGGACAGGGTGAGAACAGTTCGACTCCTTTCCATATTGATAATCCCATGTTTATGGCTAACGTGCAAACACCAGTTACCATAATCTGGGAACTCTCATCCTTGTTTATAGAGCGTCCACTTGTTACCAAGCCTATCCCAGTGAGGACTACGCATACACACAATGCCACCCATATATTTGTATCGTGACACTCGTCTTTTAGTGAGGAGTTGGTCACATCCGCAAGGGCTATAATACTCATTATGATCCAAGCCATGATACAACCTACTACGCCCAATATCGTTAGCAACAACCCGGATACTGCTAGACAGTCGTAGCAATCAGTCGGACAGAACCGGTATATTGGGTCTCTTTCAGTCGCCCTGACCGCTTCTGTGGCATCGAGCTCCGCCTGAGCGATTAACATCGATGGTCGTCTTTCGTGGTTGTGTGTTTTTGGAGATACAGATCTCATAATCCCTTGCAAATGTGCAGTCTATCCAGTATAGAAAAATGGTTTCAATTTTGGCTTTAATTAAGACCATTATGGGTTATTTTAACCCTGACTTGCGGGTTTATTTAGACAACATAGTTATTTTGCTGATAACTTTTTCTTACCGATCTTCTTGGAGCTTTTCTTCGGAGCAGCGTCCGCGTCTAGTCTCGCACGCATCTCCGTATATTCACCGTACGACTTCTCAACATCGTTGATTTCTCCTAACCATAAGTCGATCTCGGATGTTGCTCTCAACACATCAGCAGCACTCACCGCATGAGCCTTCTCTGCGAGCAATCGACTGACATTCTCTTCCGTAACTGAGTTCATCGGCATTTTGACCAGATAGCCATAAGACTCGTCATCATTGATTGTGTCGAATCCTCGTTCCCCTAGAAGAGCAACTACCTGGGCATTTTTCTTCCGGCGGAGATCGATAGTTCCATCGAGATTCTCGGTTATGAACCTGGCTTTATTACTTAGCTTCTTGGCCTCTTGTTCAAGACCCTTTAACACAGCAGCTTTTCTGGAAACATATACACTGTTTCTCACTGCCACGAAATTGTCAATGATGCTCTCTGGTGTCTCATATTTGCGCAACTGTTCTGCCTCATCAAACATATGCATATTTGTTGTGGTTTGTGTGGTGTAGAGTTTCAATAGTTTCTCGAGACTATTGCAGCCGTAATCTCCTGAAGACGCGGTCAATTTCTTGATCTGGTTAGGACCGAAAGTCACTATAATGTCGATCACTCGATCAGTGCTCATGTCTGTGTAATCTCTTACTACACCACCACCCTTCTTTTTCTTTCCATCGCCTTCTATCAGCTTTTCTAGGTAGGCTTTGTAGTCGTCCGTCCATGTCCCGACTGGCAGTTCTGTGACTCTCACATGTTTGTCATCAAGTATCTCGTGTACACCCTTGATGAGGTACCTTTGATCTTCTACCTTCGTGATCTCGCCACGGAACCCTTCATAGTACGGTTCGATCTCCATTCCGCTGACTGACTCACCCTTTATCTTGGCAGTCATGTATGACATGACTTGTTTGGGGTTGAAGCATGGAATGTCAGTGCTGAACCCCGTGCCGATACCCTTGCTTCCATTGATCAATATCATTGGGATAACAGGTGCGTACCAGACCGGCTCTACTGGTGTACCATCGTCATCAAGATAGCGCAATACTGTATCGTCCTGTTCCGGAAAGAGCTTGCGTGTGAGCTGATTTAGCTGTGTATAGATGTATCTTTCGCTAGCCGAGTCGCTACCTCCTTGTAGACGGGTTCCAAACTGACCATTTGGCTGGAAGAGATTGATATTGTTAGAACCGACATAGTCTTGGGCCATGTTTACGATTGCCCCATTTAGACTTTGCTCGCCATGATGATAACCGCTGTGTTCTGATACATAGCCAGAGAACTGGGCTACCTTGATCTCAGACGTAAGCTTTCTTTTGAACGCCGAATAGAGGATCTTCCTCTGACTGGTTTTTAAACCATCCATCAGATTTGGGATAGAGCGGTCACAATCGTACTTCGAGAAATGAATCATCTCCCTTCCGACAAACTCCTGATACGTTACCTCTTTCTTGCTGGTGTCCATGAAGAGGTCACGGTTATAGCCTTCTAGCCATGTCTTTCTGTCTGAAGATCTCTTTTTGTTGAACACCATGTCAATAGTGTCTCTGCAGTCGGGACCCGAACAGTTGAATGTAACTACTTTCTTGCGAGCAAAGTACTCTTTGAACTCTTTGGCAGTGCTCGTACCAAGACCCTTGTAGTACTTTATCTTCCACCCTCTTGTATCATTCTCATCCTTCCATTGGTCGTATTCACCATCGTTATAGAAGACTATCTCGGACGTACCTTTTCGAGCTTTCAAGATAGGCGTATTCATGAATCCGATGAATCCTGGGATGCTAAGAAGTGTCTCCCACTCCGCGTCAAACAGATTAATACACAACCCCTTGATGTGCGTGCCGTCCAAGTCTTGGTCGGTGAGGAATAGCACACGTCCATATCTTAGCTTCTCACTGGCTGTTTCTGGTGTGTATTTCTTACTAGTTTCGAGTCCAAGAATCTGTTTGAGCTCGCTGATCTCTTTGTTCGTTCCGATCTTTTTCTGTGATTCTCCCCTTACGTTCATAAGCTTACCCCTAAGAGGGTATACGCCGATAGTGTTTCTATCGTCCTTGGATAGCCCAGATACCACACCGGCTTTAGCTGAATCTCCCTCCACTAGCAACAGCGTGCAATTAGAACTGTTCTTTGTTCCCGCATCGTTTGCATCGACTAGCTTGTGAATGCCTCTTACCGACTTAGTCTTAGACCCGTCAGTCTTCTTTGCCTCCTTGTTCTCTTTCACCTCAGTTAGAGCACAGGCAGCATCCATGATGCCTAGCTTAGCGACCTTCTCGATAAACTTGTCTGAAACGTCACATGAAGAACCAAACTTGCTGCTAGGTGTGGTCATATGGTCTTTCGTCTGACTGTCAAATGTTGGATTCTCCACATCACACCGAACAAACAGCATTATTTGCTCTTTGATAGTACTAGGTTTCACGTCGACCTTCTTCTTCTTTGATATATAAGCTTGCAACTTGCGTACGATCTGGCCTAGAAGATATTCGACATGCTTGCCGCCTTTGGACGTGAATATACCATTGACAAACGACACCTGTGTGAACTCTTCGGATGGCGCCATACACACTGCATATTCCCAACGTTCGTTTGCCTCCTCGTGTATCCTCTTCGTATCAGCCTTACTGCCTATGTATAAGTCGATGTATTGCTGGAAGGTCTTCACGTTGAGGAGTTCGTCGTTGTATTTGACCTTAACCTTCTTGTCAGTAACGGCCGCGATGTCGTAGACTCGGCGTTTGAAGAGGGCCAACATGTCTTTGGACAAACCGTCTAATTTCAGTCTGGCAAAGTCCGGCTTGAATGTCACTTTTGTGTAGGGTTTTCCTCTACATTTGGTAACAGTAGGGGAATTGATGACTGAAAGGTTATCCGAGAACTCTTGGATGTATTTCAGACCACGCACATGATCCACTGTCTCTACTTTCCCCCAAGTAGACCAGATGAGGACCAGTTTAAACCCAAAACCGTTTTTCCCTCCAACAATTTTTTTCTGCGTCTTGTCATAGTTAGTAGACGTACGCAGGTGTCCGAAAATCATCTCGGGAATCCAAATGTCGTGTTCGGGATGTTTAGCTATGTCGATCCCATTGCCGTCATTGAACATCGTGATGGTCCCATCGTCTTCAATGCTGAACTCTATGCGAGTAACAGGCATGATGTTTGGCTTCGCTGCGGCCGCCGCCTGCGACTGCCTTACCTGATGATCTCTACAATTAACAGCACCTTCATCGAATAATTTGTAAAGTCCCGGGATAATCTCCAATTCCTTCGCTACAATCGTGTCGGTTTTGTCGTCGTAGATATAGGTTGCATACTCAGTGTGTTCCATTGCACCTGTATATGTGTCCGGGTTGTCAAGAACATGCTCCCTATCAGATTTCTTCTGGTATTTGGCTGCGAGTGTTTTCTTTTCTGCCATCTCTTTCGTGTATGTCAACGGAAGGTTTAGCTCTAAATCGTTTCAATTTTGCTCAGAACTTTTGTCTCAACCGAATGTATAGATATGAGTACATACACATTTGGATATATGGGTTGGAAAAGCCCTAATACAGGAAACAGCACATTCTCTATGGGTAGAGCACAGGCTTCTCGTGCCACTAACCTTGATGAAACTCCATACAAGCCATACAAAACACAGAACAGAAACACCTGTGCTGGTGGACGAATGTTAGCTTTGAAACAAAAAGCAGCTAAAGGGGATGCTGTAGCTACGCTTCCTGGCGGAGCAAAACTTATTCCTGAACAAGGTGGAGCAGACCCTACATTTGTCAACGCCGCACTCACACGTGTAAGAAATATCGGGTACGTCGCGCCTCCTAAAACTAACCTGTAACTAGTAACCAATTGTTATTAACAAATCAATATCTGTTAATACCTCGTAACGTTATTACTCATAGGAAAACTTCTAACGAATCTGTAATGACGAACATCTTATATGTCAAAGATGCGATTAGCAAAGGTAAGCGTTGGTATCCGATAAATGGTTTCGAAGCAGGTATAACCGATTCTCAAGTCAATTTCGGCACTGGGCTGCTCGAGTCATACAACCCCACTATGGCAAGACTGATTCAAGACATATTGGGTGTGTGGTCACATGTAAATCAATCAGACGACAGTCCCGTCTATGATCTGGAAAACGTTATGGGTGTGCCAGTTCTTAATACGTTCAGTGGTTTCGGAACATGGGGGCCTGACTCGCAATTTAATATAACTTCATCAAGTGAAGATGGATATTACGGAAACAATTGGAACTTCGCTCTGAAACCGACCAGCGAGAGTGTGGACAGCCATTCTCACATTCACTGGCAATACTGCCTACTGGGTTGTATGTTGGATCAAGCAAGTGGAGAATACTTCATCGCTATCAAAAGCGCACAGGAAGTTTTGCCTCCTTCTTCGTTCCAGGGCATCGGATCAGATCCCGAACATGTAGAGCCCAATTCTCAAAAATCTAGTGTCAGTAACATTTTGCAGTTAATGCAAAGTGCAAACACAGATTCATATAACTTGATAATATCCAATAAGGGCATGAGCCGGGTCGCTAGCAATGGAATAGCCGCATGGGGGCCATACGTAATCCCTCACTACACCCAGCCAGGTATCACAAACGCTGGCAGCCCTTATTGGGAGTTCACTGGGACAGACACAGAATCAAGTGTGAGAGATATCGATTTCAATTATAGTTTGAACTCATCTGGAGAAACTCTCCTTACGGAACCTTCTAATGTTGGTACATCGTATCCATACTTGTTAACCGCCCCGGCTGGAAATAATGGTTCACCTGTATCTCACGAACAATTGAACAACGAAAGTGAAATTACTCTGATATTTGATCACGACGGAGGGTCAGACATCGATCTAGGAAGCACGCTTTTTGAACCGTATACTAATGCCACACCGCTGTTCAATACAGGTCCAACAGATTACCCTGACATGATACTTATAAGGGATTTAGTGCCTCTCAATGAACATTACGCCGTATATGCTTCAGGTGATTCTATCGTTCCTATACCACAAGACAATGGTACAAGTATACCCGACTCATTAATCACTAGCAAACCTATTGAGAGCGGGAATGGTACTGGTTTGGCTTTCTCTCAAAGCGTTGAGACACTTCGCAAGTTATTTATGGAGCAAGACAAGTATAACAAATGGAATTGTTACTATGAAAATAATCCTGAGCACGGCCCCCAATGGTATTTTCGGTCTACCAAAGAGTCAGCCTCAGCCCCGCCTCCGACCGGGGTACAGGATACGTTCACTGCGCAGCTCATCCCGGTTGGAAAACCAAACAACCCCCTCTTCCTTACTGTAAGGGCAGCTATCTCTCCTGCACAAAAGGTTCATTCAGACATAGCACACTATCTAACGGTCAGCATCTATGGAACCGCATATAAAAACAGTCCGCTTCCATGGCCGTTTAGGACAGAATCTACTGGCAGTACAAGCATCACGAGTATTACACACCCACCATTGGTGTCAGCAGATTTTTTGCAATTAACCCCAACTATGGTCTTACAGTGCTATAATGGCACTAAACAAGATAAATCGACTCCGTCACAGTACAAGACCGAGATCGAAAACAAAGGTTATGAACCACAGGACATCGGGAGTCCTCTTGGTATGAACACAAACGTTCTTGTGTTACCGACACTGTCTACTCTAGGTCTCTCCTCCCTACCTAGTCCTCCTGCTCCGTTGATCGGGGGAGAGCAATTCGGGGACACTAACTATGGTCTGTTTCTGTTTTCAAAGATTGGACTCTCAAGCACGGTTTCCGCTTTGATGGTTCCAACTGCTTATTTCAAACCAACATCTACAAGCAACCTCAACGACGGACTCGACAATTACTTCGATGTTAACCCGAACAATCCTGTAAACTTGTTCACCGATAATAGAACAGCTTCATTAGAGAATATTGGTAATTGGAATATTGAGCAAATCGATTCTTCCCAACTGTCTTACTATGGGCGCCGAACGAACATCAGTTATTGGAATACCGAGATGGTGACATCCATGGCAGACGCATTCAATGTGGCCTCTAGACCAAACACCGCAACATTTAACATATCAGTTAACTCGTGGAATACGAGCTCAGTAGTCTCTTTTGAAAGGACATTCAAAGGGGCAGCATCTTACGCCGAGTCGCTATGGGGATGGAATACAAAGTCAGGTGTCACGTTTGACTCGTGTTTTGATGGTGCATTGGCGCTGAGAGAAACAGAATCTGGCATCAGGCACTGGAAAGTAGACCAGAATGCCAGTGTCAATGACATGTTTAAAGACTGTTCATCGTTCACGTCATTGAGTAGTTATTTCAACAACACTTCACCTGATTTCAAGTACTTCAACTATTTGCTTCGCATAGCTAGTTACCCTGCTGTGGGAGAGATTGTTAACGTTGCTAGTGGTGTCACGGGGTCTGGATCTAATAGGAAGATAATACTCGAGCAGACTGTACACGGTAGCGGACAAGTTGCTTTTGACATAGGTGATGTCATGACGGAAGCACATGTAGTCGGCGAGAAACCGTATTTTGCAGACATTACCCTATTGCAATATCAAGATGAAGAGAACAGTCGCCGTGCCGTTATCCAAGATTCAAACACCTCTAATACCCCATACAGTCAACCAATGGCAATTGGTTACAACCACGCGCATGCATCTATTACTCTGGGTGCACTTCACCCAAATTATCTTATGGACACGATGCTCGCCACGTTCGACTCATTTTTGACAGATAATTCGGCAATCCTTTCAGAATCAGTGTATCTATTTGATCATGATACTACAGATTCTACATTTTTCAAGGAGATACAGATTGGAATCACAGCTCCTGGAAACGATGTCTATGATTCGGAGAGATATCATGAACTATACCTTGGCCCGACTGTTGCTAACTCTGATTCATCAGATAGTGATTACAGACTTATAGCAGTCTGGTCTCCATTTACGCGACAAGAAGACGTATACAAACCACTATCAGACTCGGATCTTAGACACGCTGTAAGATATTACTTTGGAGATGTAAATACACTCCCTAATGGAGTAAACCCTACCACCAGCTCGGTCGGTAGTTTCTCGGATACAAGGCGCCGCAGAGCTATTAAGAGATGGAACACGAGTGAGCTAAAATCAATGAAGCAAGGTTTCGACGTCGGAAACATATTGTCTGATACAGCGAAGAAGGGTCATGATAAGTTCAACGAAGATTTGTCGTCCTGGGACTTCAGCAATGTGAAAACGACAGAGAAGCTTTTCCGTGGTCTGGAAGCCTTTAATAACGGAGGTGTCCCCCCGTATGGATGGAATACCGGGAGCGTTAACAACATATCCGGTATGTTTGAAGATTGCATTTCGTTAGATGTAGAATTGTCTAGTCTTGACATGTCCAGCGTTACTAATGCACAAAGATGCTTCAAGAACGCAAGAAGTGTGGTTGACTCGGGTATCGGCAGTTGGGATATGGGAATGTGCACTGATCTAAGGTCGATGTTCGAAGACGCTACATTGTTCAATGCTTATCTAGGTGAAGGATGGTCATCCGGGCCAAGGTCTCATGTTACACGAATGTTCAAAAACGCTTCTTCATTTAACAACGGTATCAATCCATACTCATTCATTAGCGAGTATGCGCCCTTCTCCATAGGTGACACAAGTCTAGTCACGGATTTTACATCATTGTTTGAGAACGCCAGCAGCTTCAACTGGCCAGGGCCACTCTACATATCCACATCGGATGGACGAAACTTCACTAGCATGTTCAAAGGCACATTGTCATTTAGTCAGGATGTCGAGACGTTCCAGGCAGAGGATTCCAACGATGCTGATTCTCCTTTTGAACTGATATTGACTACGATGACTACCTACTTAGACACTTCAGAAGCCGTAACAATGACTTCCATGTTTGAAGGATCAGCTGTAACGAAAGTCAATCTACCTACATATAGTGTGAATACGATGAGAAGGATGTTTGCGGACACTTCTGGTCCAGTTTCTTTGGACGTCGATAAAAGCATTGTCATCACTCTCGGTTCGGCCCAGGGTGCTTACCTACTTCCATGCTGGCAGACTCAAAACGTGGAAGACTTCTCTGAGATGTTCCAGAATGCAGTCGGATTCAGGAGTGATCTCTCAAAGCTAGATACAAGTAGCGCTAATACACTCAGGCGCATGTTTATGAACGCAGACGGCTTCGTTTCTGATATATCCAACTGGAAAGTCGAAGGGGTAATCGACTTTTCCGAGATGTTCGCTGAGTGTACTACGATTAACTCGAATGTTCGGCTTTGGTCGCCACCTGAAGAACCGACTGTTCCGTCGTTCAACGATATGTTCCGTAATGCGGATTCAATGATCAAGAACTATCGTGGGACTTTGGGTTGGATGAGTGGGAATACGCCATCGGTTGAGTTCTTCTATCCTGATAACTCTGTGACATTCACCATTGGGGATGGAGAGCCGATTGTTAAGAGCATCGGAACTGCAAAGACTGATATACTGGTACCAGTGGGAGAGGGACCACTCACATCAATTAGTATACTAACAAATGCAGACTCGAAATATTTCGAGCTAGCTGTCCCAGTTCCAAGGTCATCGAACAAATTATCGATCGGGTCCATCGCGACGCAGAGTAATGTGAGTGGTTCCCTGTTCATAAGGTCAGTGAAGCCATTGTTGTTAGCGAATGTAGTTGATAACTACGACATCGATTTGGCTTACACGTATGAGAGCGGTAAAATCCTATATACCCATATGGAGGTAGACTTGATCCCCAAAACCTCGAATTGCCCGTGTCCTGTTTATCCTGGAGGCCTTGGTGGGGGGTTCGGAGGGAACATGAACCAGCCTACATTCATGTTAACATCGTGGGGTCAATTATCTACTTCAGTGCGTATTGCAAGATGGACAGGAACTAATCGTGTAGTTGAGACGGTCGATTTGAACGCATTTGGTAGTCGACATGGGGCTCCGTTAGGATCTGGTGGGCCTCCAAGAAACAAGTTCTAGTTTAGCACATTTTTTTTCTCTCTAATCGTTATAATGAAGCGCCATCAGAAGCACTCAGACGGACTCTACCACATTGGTGGAAAGACATACCAGATGCTCATTGGATCCCGTGCACAGGTTCATCACGGAACTGCGTACAAGACCAAGGGTGAACTTAAGAAGGGAGACCTTATCATGAACAAGCATGGCAGAATTGTCTCTAAGAAGAAGCACGCAACAGCCAAACGCGAGAACAGACTTGAGAAGGCCGGTTACAAGCCAAAGAAGGGTATATTCGTGCTTATGCGTAAGAGCATGCGCAGTACGAAGGGAAAGAAAGTTAAGAAGTCCAAGAAGGGAAAGACCGCCAAGAAGGGAAAGGGAAAGGGTAAACGTTAGATAGGCGTAGGTTACCAACACTTCATCATTTGTATTAGACATTCAATACATATGATCTATTAGCAAGGAGTCCAATAGCAATTATCTATCTCTCCATGCTCGTTAACCAATGCCCCAATTTCTTCACGGCAAATCCTATCAAAACAATTTTTACTCATATTCAGAATGTTCGTGTCCCGTTCGGTATATAGCTTGTATGCTTCATATAGGTTCGGCGGTAGATCAACACCTCCTACGCCGACCTCTGCTAGAAAATGCTGGACATCCTGTCTTTTGTTCCATAAAAAACAAGAGTGGTTGCAGATAAAACGCCCTTCTTCTATCGAAACATTGGGGTACGTATGTCCTATTAACTCTAACACCAGATCATCTGTTAGTCTCCCGGCAATCTTACTTTGAGTGGTACCGAAGAGAGATATAACTTCACTTATTTCAATTTCCGGAGCTTCACTATCCTCCTTCATGTTCTGGTCCCAAAACTGTACGAATGCAGACACAAATGGAAGGTATGTACTAGTGACGCCTTCATACATGTCAGCCTCCTCATTGAAGGTTAACTTCTCTTTCAATATCGTAGAGAGAGTATCATAAAACACAGTGTTCGGCACACCCTTCTCGTCCAAGTACTTCTTCCAAACAAACATCATATTCTTGCTATTCATAGCAGTTCCTTGTGCAGAGTGTATCGCCTCTTCGATAAATTGGCTTACTAGGACTTCAGGAGTTCTGTCGCGTAAGAATAATACGTGTCCTGAGAGAGCAGGTTCATTACACTTCTCGACAAAGTGGTCTGCTGATTCGTACCTGTTCGAGTAGTGATTTGCCACGCATAACAAATCAAGCATCATCTTGGATAGCTCGTTGTCAACTCTTATCGTATCTGTTGTGGATGTAGCCCTGACAAGGCGACATGAGCTGTATTCATGTCCATGGAACTTGAGTTTCATATTGGTGAGAAGTGTAGACGATCCCAAATAGGTGAAGTAGGCTTGATCTACCTCCCTAATTAACTCTTTTAGGCAACTAGGAGCGATGTAAGTGCATGATTTGCTCCCTTTGATAGAGTCTCCAACAAGTGTTAGAAAATGTTTGGCTGAACCTCTTGTCGGGAAAAACAGAGGGCATAGTGCGCCAAGTACGCTCTGTATAGTGTCAGATTCTGGAAGATGTGTTAAAGGAGATCTTTGCTTTATTTGTTTGACAAGACTCACCTTGACCTTATGTTTCCACGGTATCAGGTTCCTTGAGGATGTTATGCTAGTAAGGATGCCGTATTGAATATCATCTTCACTACATGCCTGCCAGGAACACCCATCATATACAACAAATTGTTCTGGTTTGGGTAGGTAGTAGTATTGGTTTCTAGAGAGAAAACTGGTAACGAAATTGTCTTCGTGTTCCAACAACCTACCTTTCCGTTCGACTCTCTCTTCGTTGGTCCGTTTAGCCTGCTCTAGAAAACCAGGTAGCAGAACAGTTATGAAGTGTTCCATTCGTGACGAGACATATCTATCATCTTTGTACAAAACGGCAAGTTCATCTATCTTTTCGTGCAAACTCTCCATAGTAAAATTAGGAGTAACCATCTTTCTAGACCTTTTTAGGTAGGACTATAAAAACAGTTGTTGCCTTCCGAAACGATGTGCGGACTAATATAGGAAAAGCGTAGTGATCAATTGATGAATGTTAGCATTTAAAGGTAGATGTGCGTTTGAATGTATAGTTATGGCCAATACAAACAATGTTTTGACTGTTCAGACCGTACAGATCGCTCCTATGAGAACGCTTATGACCGCCTTGAAAGATATCTTGCTCGAGACAAACATCGTATTCACCCCTGATGGTATTAAGATCATTAACATGGACAAATCACACACTATCTTGGCACACTTGTCTCTTCATGCAGATCGTTTCGAGTTCTACGAATGTAAGCAGGACAAGGTTGTTATTGGTGTCAATATGCTCCATCTGCACAAGCTAATTAACACAATTGATACTGACGATACTCTTACAATCTACATCGATGAGGCAGACTACACTGACGGCGTTGTCCAGTTCCTCGGCTTGAAGTTCGAAAACGGAGACATTAAACAAGAGAAGGTCCAGAAACTGCGCTTAATCGAGCCAGAGATGGATGAACTTGCTGTTCCTGACGTGAAGTTCTCGTCGGTATTAAACCTACCATCTGCTGATTTCCAAAAGATTATTCGTGATTTATCTTGTATCTCTGACAAAATCGAAATCCGTTCTATCGCCGCAGCAGAGGGTGCCGAACTTGTTTTTAAGTGCAGAGGAGGATTCGCAGAGGCCGAAATCAGGCGTGCGGAGTCTGATGGCAGCATGCAGTATGTTGAGAAACAAGAAGCCAACAAAATCATCCAGGGCGAGTTTTCTCTGAAAAACCTTGGCTACTTCATTAAGTGTACTAATCTATGTAGCCAGATTGAGATTTACCTGGAGAACAACCTCCCGCTCGTCGTCAAGTACAATGTAGCGTCTTTAGGTGAGATAAAACTAGGTCTAGCTCCTTTACCAAGCTCTAATTAAATGTCACTATTAAGCATAATGAAGAAATCCATCATGTTCGATCTTCAGAAAACGATAATTGTGCTATCTAGTGTAGTAGTCGTTGTCTTCGCGATGAAGATGTACTCTCATTTCTCCCGCCAAGGCGTTTCAGTCGCACCCTCTCAGCTACAAGCCGTCTTGGTCCCTGGTCAATACATGGGTAAAGGAGAATATTCCGCAACCAGTGTTTATCCAAACGGATTATCTTGTAAGTTGCGTGCACGCATCATTGACGAAAATGATACCCTCAAGTTGGAGATACATACTTCGGCTTACGATAAGAAAACCAACGATTTGATGTACCAAGGTGTGAGATATGAAACATATAGCTACAAGCCCAATCACGGGGATAATGTCTTCAGGAACTCAAGGAGCTTCATCGCAGATCAGATGGTAAGCAGCTCACATGGACGTGTGGTGAACGCCACTCCGAACTCATTGTCTGTTCTGTCGACCGGATCATGGCACATCTCAGATCGTGAACATGAGATCACTAGTGTTATAACATCCACCGGAGACGGAATGACTATCAAGTATTTCAATGATGGACCTATTCCTTTCATGCCTCATCTCACAATGACAGAGACATATACAAGAGTATAGGAGGCCGAAAAAGAAACTTATTTCACACAAAATTGGTGTGAGATAAGTTTTTAAATTATTACTATGAATGAATTGAGATAATGGGAGACCGTGGTGATTTATTTGGGGTTGTGACGCCTGAATAGGCAGCCGACTGGACTTATACTAGGTTCTACGGATGCGATTGTGGAAGGGTCTTGGTTTCGGGAGTGCGCTGTCCAGATCTTGACAACACAGAAGTTCTTCTTCGGTGATATAGTGATGCCGTTAATACTTGTCATTACCGACTCACTCAGTGCTAGTGTTTCGCCAACAAGAGTGTAAGTGAGGTTTCTCCATGTACTAGGTACTAGTTTGTTAGACACCTTATAAGAGAAGCTTCCTCCTTCGCAATTTCTGCTATGTTCCCATGTCGGCATAACTCCATCCCTCATAAGGAACAGCATACAATTTTTGACGAGAGTAGCAGGTAGCGTCTCAGTGAGTGATATGGCAGTCTCTACGTTATCGAACTCGAGAATGCGTTTATAGCTCTTAATAGACCAATCAACATCATGTGGTAAATGAGCCCAGAGAGTCCACTTCTGGGCCAATTTGTGTGTAGCGGATGAACTATCTTGAGAATCCATTTGGGGTGTTGCTACAAGGTCTCCCATTATGTATTCGGGTTGCAATTTTCTCTTTATATGCTTTTCAATTTAATGTTTAGTCGTCTTTTACTTTCATACATGAAGTTATATTCTTCTTCTCGTTATTACCCTCGTCACATTCTTGTTCTACTTCAGAAAGCGTAACCCCCTTCTCACCCATGATGTAATGTCGGCCAACATCTGTATTTGTTGTAAGATCCGTCATATTGACGTTACTGTCAATTAAAGTAATGGTATACTTCTCACCACTAGGTAATCTGTGACCCATCTGCTTTAAATGACCAGGTGTCAGTATCCTACTGCCCTTCGCAAGCCCAACTTTACCAAAAATGCTCTCTAGCTCTGTCTTTGACGAACCGTCGTCTAGCGTAGCAGACAGTATATACGTAGAGTTGATACCGATGTTGTCCGACAGGTCACAAAAGCGTCGCTGCACCTCGGTTGCCGACGTACCATCCTCTGCAACTAATATCCTTATCGCAACGTCATGGTCCGGCAAGTCTGCTCTTCGTGAATCAAGCATAGTATACTCTCCCACCATTTTGCCTTCCTTGTACAAGCAAACCTCTTTTCTCTCTGGCTCGGGAAAGATATGCCATCGCATAGTCTCAAAAACACCATATGCTCTTCGCAAGTAGGGTGCTAATCTCGCCTCAGCGATATGCGCCTGCCATGCAGCGTCTGCAATAACCTGTGGGATCGGATACACGTACCCAAAGATGTAGTACGTCACAGCAAAAGAACTGATCATTCCGATGCTACAAAACAGGTCATGCAAAGCTGGATGCATCGCCTCCTCATCATCATAGTCGTACATATTACATAAGTTCAACATTATCGGTTTAACCTTCTTAACTTATGTAATTAGTTATAGTTATTCACCTCGTCAGCTGTCGGTGGAATGCTATACTGACCAGTACTAGTCTCTTTACCATACTCGTACGGCTGATTGACCCCCGAGTCCGTTACTACAACTACGTTCTGTTGACTGTCGGGATAATCCACCGTATAATCAAGACCGCCTTTTGCAGGCGAAAGACCGAATACGAACAACAGTAGAGTTGTTATTACTGTCATCATGATGAACGGTACGAATACGATCATCCAAGACACTACACCCAGCCCCCTCTTGCATAGAATGTTCAACACAACTGTGAAAATGCTCATTACTATGAACTTAAAAAACGCAGTATTGTACATCCCCTTGAATATGTCAATAATGATCTGGGTAATAGAAAATGCTACGTATAATAGAGCTGGCGCACAAAGCTTTTCAATCATGCTATATAATATTACTTGATAATTTAACTCGAGATCTAGAATAGTTCTAGTTCTCCGTTCACAATCTTTCCTACCTTAGCGCCGATATCCTCATCGGACAGCACTGCATATAGATCGCCATTCTCTTCGTTTTGGGTGTAATAGGAGATATCGTTACCGTCTTCATCCTCTACCTCGATAAGGAAGTACTCCTCTTCCTCTTCGTCAGATGGTACAGGGGCGACCCTAGCTCCGGTTGGGATGGACTCTTCCTCTTCCTCTTCCTCTTCCTCTTCCTCTTCCTCTTCCTCTCCCTCTTCCTCTTCCTCTTCCTCTTCCTCTTCCTCTTCCTCTTCCTCTTCTTCCTCCTCTTCCTCTTCCTCCTCTTCCTCTTCTTCCTCCTCTTCCTCTTCTTCCTCTTCCTCCTCTTCCTCCTCTTCCTCCTCTTCCTCCTCTTCCTCCTCTTCCTCCTCTTCCTCCTCTTCCTCCTCTTCCTCCTCTTCCTCCTCCTCTTGTGTATGGTCTGTTACTATAGTATCAACTATCGTCAGTTTCTTACGGGCCACGTAGCTTGCCCCTGGTGGGTCCATACAGAGATCAGGACCAGTAACTGATGAGGACACACTTATGTCGTCTTCAACACTGATGTCTGGACATACATCCGGGAACATCTCGTGGAATAAGGTCTTAACGTCGTGTAGACTGACGCCTGGAGAGCTCATGGCGCCATAGAGGTCGACAAGCTTATTACGAGGATCCTTAGTATCACCAGGCAACATTGCTACCACCTTCTTTGTAGGGGCAGGGCTATCTCCATAATCGCGATATATTTCAGAAACCTTGCTGCCTCCTGTAGGGGGTGGGTCGTCTATTTGCATGCTTACCCCAATGTCACCAAGCTTCGTGTGTAGCGTGCTTATTTCTTTCTTCAAACGCATAACATATGGCGAAGCAGCGATCATATCCTGGACAAATGCATGCTGGTCCTCCATAACATGCATACGCTCTATGATAGGAGCTAATGCTCTGTCAAGCGAACCAGTCATCACATTAAGGAATCGTTCACGTACGTCTTCGACAGACATCTGAGTGTTAGTAGTCGCCATCTTGTTGTATGCCATGTTCAAAGGATAATATGATGCTTCAATTTTTGCGTTTAAGTCGACTTAAGAAATACTCTCGGTTACAATACAATGGAAACTTACAGTGAACTCCGTAGGAAGTGGGAAACTGAAGGCAAGTTGCCCGAGTTTGAGGAGAGAATGATGAATCTCCAGAACGTAGTGATGCGTCAGACTGACTACAGCGCCGAGATGGCCCGTTCGAAACTAGAAGAGCATGACCTTGATGTTCAGAAGATAGTAAGGGAGTATATGGGTCTGGATGATAAAAAGGCTGAAGCCGACACACGTTCAACGCATCAAAAGGTATATAGTGAGTTCAGAAGCTTCCTTGATGACGCAGCGGGCAGCTACTACAGAAAGAAGGAAGCCGAAGAGAAACTTACACAGTTGAGAGAGATGCAGAGGGCACGAATTACAAAGATAATAGAGGCGCGGAAACTTGCCGAAGAGAACAATACGCTGATTAATGACGACGTGGGACCCGAGGTAGCAGGAACCGAGGTAGCAGGAGCCGAAGTGGAGGGAAAGAGTGATGAGTGATCGATAATACAGTCTACAAAGATGTAAACTATATTGTCTGGCCGGTCTATCCTAGACCAAAATTGGCGTTCAATATTTCAGACTTAGTTTGTCTTTTCGTTGACCTCCGAAGCTTAAACTTCGATGATGATGTTGAGAGTGACTTGTTGCTTATCATGAACTCATCGTTATCTTCATGAAGTTCAGGAAGCGACCGCACTAGTGGTTTGTCTACAACAAGTAAGACACGCTCGTTCTTAAGAAGGGAACGGTACTGTTGAATTGTCAGATTTCCGTAGAACTTATCAAGCGTGTAATACGGGTCTGGTGCGGGTTTGATGTTACGCTTATAGTCGTAAATCTTGCAGTATATATGGTTGAGGAGGTGGTAACGTTCGAACCGAGTACTTGATTTCAGATCGGACTCTTTGAATAGATGTGCGCAGGCACACTCAGGACTACAGAAACACCCGTAAACGTGGTATGAGCCATCGAGTTCATACTTAGGTATGTAGATAGGCGGGTTGTCGAAGTCACACGTGCATCCAAAGCACGCAGATCTCTTATCAGAAATATTGTTTGTATGTAGATTGACTGCAAGCTGTTTGAGCTTGTCACTAATGATGTCTCTATCGTCCGATTCTACAGATTCGTCGTCTGGCTTCTGTTTATTGCAGCATTTGTTAGAATCTGACACGGAGCTCCCCAGCAGTCCAAAAGAAAGGACGTCTCCCTTCCCTTCGAAATTGTAGGAGTCAATATTGCCCACGTCGGATGGATCATATGAAAGATGACGGTCTTTCAAGAAACCACTGTCTTTTAAGTCAATAGAACCGCACTTTAGGTGCAAAATAATATTGGGTTCTGCAACGACAATATTTTCTTCAGGTTGAATCGTCGCGATTATCTTTCCTCCCTTGGGCTTTCTCCCGCGTTTCTTAGGGATCTTTGGCTCTGCATCCTTCTCTTCTGTTGCCTTAGTTCTTGTAGTAGCCTTGCGGCGCTTTGCAGTCTGCTTCTCTTCACCATCGTCGTTTGTGGCAACCATCTTACTGACAAAAATAGGTGTGCGGAGTTTAAGTCTTTTTGCTAATCCTACAGGCGAGATACCGCTATTTGTTAGTTAATCGTTCTTCGTAACAACCTCTGCACAACGGTATGTAGCTTTCAGATCCGATCACCTTCTGTTGTTTCTCATTTGTGAGGCGAAAGCTGAATATAGCCTTTGCCCTTTTGCAATCGCAACACATTGATGTCAATTTCTCTACTGTATCGCTGTAAGGAATAAGGTCAAGCCAATTGCCAAATGTCCGCCTTTCAAAATCTCCATCAAGTCCACAAATATAAACGCTCTTATTAAACGGTCGACTAACCGCCATTTTCGTCCATTCAACTACGTCGGGAAAGAATTGTCCCTCGTTTATTAGGAACACCTGAGTAGAACGGAAGAGATCACTCTCGGGCGACGCATCCTGGAACAATGAATTACTCATGGTGCATGGGACCTGCTCTTTGTTGTGCGTACACATGACATCATCCGTCGTATATCTTGTATCTTCTGCGAAGTTTATCACGGAAGTCGATATACCACAAAATGTATGTTGCTTGTGAAGTTCTCTTAATGCACTGGTCTTACCGGAGTACATAGGGCCAATATACATCGCTAAGTATCCACTATCAGTGTGATCAACGTTCATGTTCAATGCCAGGTGCTCCATTGCTATTGAAGTCAAGTAAGATTCAATTTTCACGAGATAGACCTAAAGCCTTATCTTGTTGTTTCAACAACATGGCATTGCGCGAAACTATACCTTGGGTAGAGAAGTACCGTCCATCGACATTCGATGATATTGTCCTAGATGACATGAACAGGTTGATTCTTAAAAACATTGTCGACACTAATTCCTTCCCTAATCTTCTTTTATATGGTCCGCCAGGTACAGGTAAAACAACGACTATCATCAATCTTGTTAATGCCTACCAAGAGAGATATAACCAGAGAAGCAGAGGGTTGATGATCCATCTAAACGCATCTGATGAACGAGGCATTGACGTGATTCGCACTCAAATTGCTCAATTCGTCAACTCGAAGTCTCTATTCGTGGACGGTTTGAAAATAGTCGTATTAGATGAGGTTGACTACATGACCAAAAACGCACAGATTGCACTCAAGTATCTACTACAACAGTTTGGGCAGAATGTAAGGTTTTGCTTGATATGTAATTATAGCAGCCGAATAGACGATTCTCTACAGAACGAGCTTATGCACCTTAGGTTTAACCAGCTTCCTTCAGATAAGGTTATTGAGTTCCTCAGCACCATCAGAGACCAAGAAAACATACCTTTGGACGACGAATCACTTCGCTCTATCCAAAGCCTATTTGGGTCAGATATTCGCAGTATGATAAACTATATGCAGTCCAATCACGGATGTTACACCGAATTACAAGTTGTCAATAACAGCGTCTGGGAGAAACTGCTGGTTGATATTCGCAATGGCAATGGTGATGCCGCTATTGAAGAAGTTGCAATGAGCTACAACATGGCGGTTAAGAACGTAATGAAAGATTTATTGAATTACGTCGTTTCGAATTGTTCCGAGTTTTGCTCATCAGAGTTTCTACGGTTTGCGCAATCGATAATGCACATGGACGATAAGAGTTCTAGGTATGTTGTACCTTATTTCCTTCGCCGGATGGAGTGTCCGACTTCATTCTCGTCATAGCTTCCTGCGATGCGGGACATCAACCTATCTGTCCAGCTGTTAGGTGGAGAAGCCTTGCTTGGATCGAAAAAGTTTTGCTTGAGGCAGTATTCTCTTTGTTCGCCTTCACCAAAAGTTTTTCGGGGGACGGGAATAGGGACTGATCGCTCGTAGTTCTGGCAAATAACTCGTGTCGAAGACATGATTTAATCTAGCAATAGAAAATAAATTGAAGTCGAATGACTTAAAGAGGTAGTAAGAAGTAAAATAGTTATGGCCACAATGTTAGACATTGACGATGCATGGGGGCAATTCTGCGATGGGGATTACACTTCTAAGACCGCTAGAACGTGTGTGATTCCTGCTAAAGATAACTCCGCCTCAGCTCCTAAATGTTCAGACATCTACATATCTACCAAAACGAAGATCTCTTACCTTGACTCCGAAGTCGACCTTGCGCCTACATTTTGGTCAATACCAGTTGTCCCTTACCATATACCTAGGTGTGGTGTGATTAAAAAACAAATGAAGTTCAACTCGTCTTCCGAAGAGCAGCTTAATGCAGTTCAGTCTATGATCACAACAGATATCCACACTGAACAGCATATCATCAGTCGTATTGTCAACCCAGAAGGAAGGATTAAGTTCAAAGACACGCGCAAAATAAGCGTCGGGCTATGCAAAAAAGATATCACATCATACAAGTGTAAAAAGAAGGGTGCATTCTATAATTGCTTCGCTCTTATCCTGAGAATCGATTATGAGGGTTCTTTCAAAGAAATACATGTCAAAGTGTTCAATACGGGTAAGCTTGAGATCCCCGGTATACAGGATGATCGTGTATTGGTCAGCACTCTTGACCTTCTCACTAAGACGCTTAATCAGCTTCCCAATGTAAAACCTCTCCAGTGGTTGACCGGGAAAAGCGAAACAGTCCTTATTAACTCCAACTTCTCATGCGGCTACTATGTGGATAGAGACAAGCTCTGCGAACGTCTGAAGTACCATTACCGAATCAACAGCGCATACGACCCTTGCTCATACCCTGGAATACAGTGTGAGTTCTATTATGACACGCGCGGAGGCGTTCAAACTGGACGTCAACCTTCCAAAGATGAGGCTGAACACTTCATGAAGGTATCTTTCATGGTATTCAGAACGGGCAGCGTTCTCATCGTAGGGAAGTGCACAGAGCGTATGCTCGAAGAAATATACATGTTCCTCAAGGCTATGCTTGAAAACGAATACCATATTGTCGGTGGCAAACTCTTAGAGGAAGTCAACGATGCTGACTCAATTGATAAGAAAAAGAAGGTCCGTAAAAAGACTATTATTATTAGCTAAGCTGATGCTTCTGATGTAACTGCATTAGCAAACTTCCTAACCGTCAGGCTCTCCTTCTTATCAATAACTTTGTCTACAGCATTCTTGATGCTCTCCTCGGACATGTCGTTTTTATCTATCTTACGACACATAGCTTCGTATACATCCATACCAGTAAACGGCGCTGTAGCCATTTGGTCCACAAACGCCTGTAGCTGTTTCAGTTTACTGTTATAGTTCATGCTACTACGATTGGAAGAAAGCTCTATCATCTTACCAGCAAACCCCTTCACCTTCTCGGTCACTGTAGACAAGTCGTCGTTCTTTGTTACGTCTTCCATCCACAGTTGACTCTTGAACGCAAACAGCGTCAGCTCCGTCAGTAATAGTATGTTATCAATCTGACTCTTTTCTTCATCTGTTTCTTTGTACTCTTTTCTAGACCCCACATTCACTGCAAATATCGTCTTCTTATAAACAAACATTGCGGCGTCATTCGAAGTCAGGCTCAGAAACTCGTGGTTATCATCTCCTATCTGACCGATAAACTCTATGTAGTAGTAGAGTGCCTTCTTGCTGTTGAAAAACGCTAGATCAGAGTTCCTGGTATACATCACCAACATCCTGAAGACATGCGTCAATGTTTCTAGGCCCTTCATCACAACATATCGAAAATAATCAACATTCGATATAGACAACGCCGTTTCTGCCTGGTCTACGTACTCCATCACTGCCGCCATGTACTTCAGATACGTGTCCGCAGACGTTGAGTTCAGCTTCACGAGATAATTGTCCACTACGTCCAGGCTGTATTGCGACATCTTTGCTATAGATATCTGTTACACTTTTAAATGTGTTTGTCTCACGAAAGCATTTAAAGGTTCTGCAAGGTTCAGTGTATAGTAATGTCTGATAGTGGCGCTCAAAAATACCCTATGCCCGGTGCTCAATGCCTGCAACATGTTTGCAAACACTCTGTTTCTGATGATAAACCTATCATGCTCGACTACTGGACAGAGTCCATTGAAGGAACAGCCATGGTCGGTGTAAAGGACAACGGTGAAAAGTTGCTCGTTAAGAGCGAAGATGAGTACACTTCTCCAATTGTCAAGATCTATAAAGCCGATGATGAATATATCATCATCACTGAAAACTCTATTTACATTGTCAGTGCCAAGATTCCTACTCGACGCATCATGGCTTAAATCATTTCGTAACTTCATGTTAATACGATATGATTACCTCTTCTTCGTAGAACGACGACCTCGCTTCGTCTTCGCCTTCTTTGTTCTCTTTCTCCCTTTCTTTTTCGCAGCGCCGCCATTCTCCGCGTTGTTCTCCGCGTTGTTCTCCACGTTGTTCTCCACGTTGTCGCCTGCTTCGAAAGCTTGTATCATATTTTCGATCTCATCATCAGGCAGGTCATCATCATCATCACCGAAATCTAATCTCGATCCTTGGATATTGGGCATTGAATGTCCTGTTGTTTCAACATTATCAATTGCATCATCGCCGAAATCTAATCTCGATCCTTGGATAGGGGACAAATCTCTATCGAAAAACTCCGTTCCTGGAGAAAGGTTGGGTACCACTAATCCATCTTCCCCTATCATCGCACCCCTCATATCTTCATTGAAGTCGCCCGCATCATCTAGTGATACGTCAACATCATCCGAATAATCTCGATTCAGTAACACCTCAAGCACACGTAGAAGGTCATTCATCCATGCATTGAATCGGGTATATTCACTGTTCAAACTAATGTATTTCCTCTGAAAAACTTTATAGATAGCCGTACGGGTATCTCCTTCTATCAGGGTCGTTAGGTTCATATCTGCCTGTGTACCATCTTCAATAACTACAAACTCGAGTTTCGACATGTTATCTTCCTCGCAAGTCTCTTTCTCTCTCGTGAGCCTATCACCCTCTTCTGTATCAGAATCACCTTGCTTCACCAATTCGGCAAGTCTGGACACTGGCCATTCTTCACCATCACGTGGCTTTACTATTTGACAGAAGAACTCGGCTGCTTTCTTTTCAGAATCTTCTTGGCTATCCTCATCGATTAGCTTTTTGATTTGCTCGATTGCTGACACTGCGCGGTGCACCAATGCAAGTGAGTTGGTGTTATTAGGGCCTAAGCCTAACGCTTCGGCAATTTTTGGAGGGATATCACGAGGAAAGTAATACTCACTGTTGTCAGCCAACCACTTATCGGCAGACGCTATACCGGACATTGTATACCACATACTATTTGGAATCCCATTGATATGAGATTCTCTTATCAACTCCCATTCCGTTGCAACATCGCCTTCCATACAATGCGTACCGCTTACCATGTTTACCTCTAGCAGTTCTTTTACTTGTGGTGGAAGTAGTTCTGAGAATAAGAACCCTCTCACGACGTTCTGGTACGTATCGTTTCCGTCTCGGCGGTCCAGCATTTCGGCCGTATAGTTCAATTCATCTTCTAAAATATTGATGTCGCCTAGTAATCGCATTCCATGATGGATCGACAATGGAAACATCCCCTCTGGTAGTGTAGGATCATATGACGCTATTCCTGCGGCAATCGCTACTGACGCGACTCTAGTGCGCGTAGCACCGACTCGTTTTCTTAACACTAACTTTCTCTCTTCTACTGTCAAGTTTTGGGAACGTAAAGCCTTGTCGGCAGCCATTAACACTAGAGTTACAAACTGCCAAAAAGGTATCATTGCACCCTGTGATTCTATTAGACCATTATCGACAATATAGGTCTCTCGTTTGAAATCTATCTCCTTCGGCATCCTATGATTGTCTCCAGATTCTGGTTCTGGTTCTATACATTTCACTCGTAGTCCTTCTCTAATAGCACTTGGATTTGCCAGGTAGTCTAGCGCATCAAAGCAATAATATTTCGACAGCTCTTCTCCCTTCGAATTAGAAGCAATCACACGTATCATAAATATATCTTTGTTGGACTCCATGATGTCATCGATCACTGCTTCTTCCCCATCTAGGAACATACAAGTTCCACCTCGAGGCATTAGCGTTAATGCTGCATCCGTATCTACATCCTCTTCAGCTTCACGGATCTTTGCTTCTTCGGACCGTTTCTTTGCTTCAAGTGTGCTCATTCTCATCTGAACCTTAGCTTTCATCTGAGGGCTCTGGAAATCTTGGGCTGTAACCCATTCCTTGGCATTCTGGATGCCGGTTTTAGCCGCATTTTCAAGCTCTGAAAGCGCAAGGTCCGCCATAGCGACTTTGATAAGACCCTTCACATTATCCGCTAGCTCTAGCTTACGCAGTGCAGCATCCGCTTTACCAAGTCCTGTCGCGATTCCATTATTTGGGTCTTTTATGGTATCTATAAACAGCTTCGCAGCGTCACAAACTTCAGTGTCTGTTGAGTCTACGGCTGCGTTAGCGTTTTCGACAATCGTAACCAGACGATTCCCTAATTCGTCTTGCGTTGCTCTTAGCTCACCTAAGCAATTTGGATCACTCATTTGGTATAAACTTCGATAAGATTTTTAAACCAACTCGACAAACGCCTTAACGCGTGGTTGTATATAATTGTGTTCCCACTCTACTGCATCAAAAGGACCTTCTTTATCGAAGTTTTCTAACTCGCATTTGACCGCACTGCCTAAGTCTTCAGATTGACAGAATCGGATATACTCACTATATTCAGAATTGAGTTGTCTGCAAGCACTAGAGAGAGAAACGACGCGGCAGCCACATTGTAAAGCAAGGTTTATTCGATGTGTCTCAAGCGCATTATTGCGGTAATACGGAATGTTGAGGACAACCTTAGATCTCATGACGTAACTTCTGATGGCATTAGGGTCTGTTAGAGAGTAGTCCATGATACACACGACTCTTAGCCGTGGATTATCCAACACAACTCTGTTCATTGCATCCACTCTATCTTTAGAGCCAGCCCCACAAAAGAAGACATCGATATCTCTATCTTCGACAACACTCTCCTGCTTGAATAGATAAGGTACTATAGCAATTGGTCGAGGAACCCCCATCTTTGTTAGAGTATCCACGTTAGTCTGACTCCATTCTACGATGTCTACATTTCGCGCCAACAACAGCCTGCTATATGGAGTGTTTCTCTGCAGACATGCGGAGGTCATCTGCTCAGACTGCATGATAATAATCCTAATACCTGGTATACACGACAATGCTGCTAACATAGGTGATACTGTATGACCGCCAAATACCACATATGTCGAGTGTCTCTCTATTCTGGCTGGAGAGTGAAAACATTTGCATTCAAGGACTTTTGACATACATTCGGCGTTCTCCGTAAAAATCTTATGGTAGCTTATTACGCACTTCGTCATTGATTGATTAGCTTCTATTATTCTTTTTAGTTCCTCCTGTTGAGATAATATTTAGTTTCTTGTTCCTCCTTGTCTTCTTTGAGATGCTTCCTGCGAACTCCACCGCGTTGCACACCGCTGCATACTTAACGCTGCTGCCGTTTATCTGACAACTCTTGCTTCTTGGATCAAAGAATGTGTTGTTAAACATGACATAGCTTCTCATCACTGACTGTGAGGACAGGGAATCCTGTATTGCATCTAATTCACTCTTGTTCAATTCGCCTTTCCATCCCTTTTTACCGTGTATTCTCATGTAATTGAACGAGGCCGTCTTAGGTGGTACGTAAAGACCGGAAGGCATGTCACCAACCCAGTTCGTTGTGTCTCTCTTGACAATGTATGTTCCCACTACGCACCATCCAAGCTGCCTCATCAAAGCGTATACCTCCTCTTGAAGCCAGGATCTGTTGCGGAACTCTACCGCAATGTTCAAGCCGTCTGGTATAATCTTCTTAAAGTCACGTAGCCGTTGTTCATTAACCGCATTCCTGGCGAACGAGGGTGGGAGCTGAACTAGCACACCTGATAACCTCTCCTTTAATTTCGAGATCTGGGCCCACAACTTTGACCACGCCTCCCCTACATCTTTCAATCGCTTCACATGAGTGATGTACTTGGAAGCTTTCATCACAACGTTTATGTGTGGTGGCAGATCCTGTAATGACTTTATCGTATTGTCGGTAGGTATACGATAGAAAGAGCTGTTTACCTCAATACAATTGAGACAACTCATCTTACTCCATTGTTTCGGAGTCACCATGAAGCCCGATGTACCTACCTGGTATTTCGCTGTAGCTGATCTTTCTACGCACTCCATTCTAATAGATAGAGAGATGATTCTACATCCATTTCATAATATCGATCTGTAGTTCACTATTATGATTAAGCATACATCGCTGTGATTTGTCGTGCTTCGTTATCATGTTGCTGCCTGTCTGTCTTGTATAATTCAGCAATCTCAGGAACGAGAGGGTCGTCTGGATTTGGGTCACACATTAATGAGGCGATCGAAAGAAGTACCTTACTTATTGTAAGTGCAGGGCTCCAGGCAGACTTGAGAATGTCTAAACAAATACCCCCACTGCTGTTGATATTACAATGGTATATTCTCGTCATGAATGTCACTTGGGGTGGATTAAATGGATAGTCCTGCGGCAAAACGATTCGGAGTTTAAATAGGCCGCCCTCATATGGACTATCGCTGGGACCGGTTATAGTTGCTAACCATGTATGAATGTCTTCGTCTTCAGGACCCGCAGAACAGTATGTCGGTGGCGATCGTTGCATGTCTTTTATTTCGCTTGTTATTCGTCTTATCGTGCTCATTGTTATAGGTACTAGTAAATATCAGATTTATGCTTTAACCTGTTTTGAAAAAGCAAAACGCTCATTTCTCTTAGTCTTTCTAGCGTTCTTGTTCCGCCTATGTTTGCGTGTTGTCCGGCCGCGTTTCTTGCCAGTAGCGGTAAGCCAAGGCTCTTCTGGTCTGTCAATAAGATACGGAAGTTGGTCGGCCCATTGAATATTCCGCTCGCAAAACTCTTTCGCGAAGAAAGGCGTCCCACAGGAAGAACCCCATCTTGCGGTGAATCCAAGCTTTGATGCAAGGGTACTATCCGTGACAATCCCGTCTATCGCGCCTCTAGGTTGATAAGGCAGTGGTCGGTCTGCTTGTGACATAAACTGTCTCTGATCTAGATCGTAATGACTGCAACAAGTACGCGAACACATGTTGATCTTGTTCAGGTACACATCATAGTGATCAGCTAGAATCTCCTGTCCTATTTTGATAGTTATTTTACCTTTGTGCTCTTTCATGAGTTGTTCCAGCCTCACGCGCCTTGCGCCTTGGTGTCTTCTTACATCGTAAAAGCCTGTATTCTGACATTCCAGATTTCTAATACGATCATCATATGGTGCGTTAAATCCAATGAAGTATCCATTCTTCTTTCTTTCTACATTCACGTAGTCAAGGCCTAATTCAATTCTCATGATCTCGTTGTTCTTGACGTCACCAATAAGCCACGAGTTCGCGTAGTCTCCACCGTTCTCTTTAGAAAGGATCTCTACAAAGTCATCTAGTGACGCTGCATGCTGAACCGCCTTACGAATCCTGCAGAAAATAGGGTCTCCTAGCTTGAACGCATTAAACCCGCCGATCGTCGTCTCTGTAACTATGAATCCGCCACTCGTAACATAGTAATCCGTTCCACTAGCAACCTGTCCTGGACAAGTTTGCATCAAAAACTCATGACCTTTGCTAGGCACCACATGCAACAAAAGGTTTGCCCATTGCGAATCTATGAAGTTATCAAAGGTGTTATGTGCACATACAATCTTGCCGTCCTCAGTCCAGTCTCCTACCGCGATAAATGCACTGCATTTGTCACTAGCGCCCCCCTCACCAGCAGATCCAATTGATCTACCTCCAGGGAAAAGGTCTGAGTATTTTTGGGATAGTTCCGGCGACTTTGTTACCTCTTCGTGCATATGACCCATCGCATAACCGATTGTGTACCACATATTCCATAGAAATAGCTCCTCTAAGGATACAGGTGTCTTCTGGTTTTTTGCTTTCATGCCATCATGAATCCCTTTCATCTCTTCCATGAGGTCTGGGAAAGAGTCATTTACTCGCCCACCATATATGTCGAAAAACAATTCAGCTATCCGTTTATAAGGTATCCCAAACGAGTTTTTTGTCGAGAACGAAACAGCGACTATCGCTTTCTCGATATGGGAGCATAGCTGGAAACCATGTGTATATCCCCGTGGGCCCGGGCCACCGGAGATTTTCAGTCTTAGCCAGCCAGATTCTTTGGTTACACTACTCATATATGTACTTACTAGAGAGAATATATGAGTTTATTTCTTCTTGTCTTCCTTCTCGTTATCGTCCTTCTTCTTGTCCTCAACTTTTATTCCTACGGCTTTGCTAGCCACTCGTGAGAAGCTGATGTAAAAACCTAGAAGGATGATGAAGAAACACGCAATGTCGCTTTTGGTTAATGATTGTTTCAACCAGAAATAGTTAATTGCAATTATCGAGATGAACTGGATGATAATTAGTAGAAAGGTGTCCTGCGTCGGAGTGACCAACTTGTATCTGTCACCGATATAAACAGCAACGCTCATAAATGCCCAATCTATCCATGCAAACGGAATTGCCCTTAAGAAGGCCTCTACCATGCCCATGTTCGGATACTTTAAGGTGAAATATTGACCCCACATTGATGCTCCTTGTGCGAAAACAAACATCAAAAGGAAGAACGCATACTTAACCGGTTCAGACTGCTTATCGAGGAACATATTAATATATATAAGCATTATAATATGAAGGTTCAGTTCAAAACAGTTCTATTGTGGCTATTCCTCAACATCGGTATAATGGTGTTCATGGATCTGGCAATGTTTATGCAGACTACACCGGGTATGAAGGATGCAAGCTTCCTTAAAAAACTTGGTGTCTCTGAGATGCTTGCAACTCTTGAATGGCTGTTCATTATACCTGCCAATAGAATTGGAAACAAGTTTATGAGTGCTGCACAAGTTTCGCTTTGGTCTTACATTTTTGATTTCTTGGGTCAGATTTTGTCAAACGTTTTCTGGTTGAAACTACCGACCACGCTCGACGATCTGATCGGCATGGTCCTTATCTTTATTGGAATGGCAATCTCTTCGTTTAAGCTTCTAGATTAGCGGGCAGGGCCTTCTCGATCAAACATACCTGATCTTCGGACAGTTTTGTAGGCATACTAACGTCGAACTCGACTATTAGTGAACCTATACGATCTTCCCTCCTCATTCCTAGATTAGAAACCGTCTTCGCGAAGCCGACTCCTATCACGGACCCTCTTGCGTTATTGATCTTATACGATTTCCTATTCAAGTGTTCAAGATCAAATGAAAACCCACATAGTGCCTCTCGTAGAGAGATTTTATGCCGGTAGATTAGATCCAATCCGCGTCTCTCAAATGTGGGATGCTCTTCTATTGTTACAAATATCTTGACATCCCCTTGGTCTCCATTCGGGTTTATATTTCCCTTACCTCTGTAGACAATCATCTCTCTAGCATCTGTCCCCGGGGGTATATCCACATACATCATTTCTTCCTCCTTCGTGGCAACGCCACCATTATGAACTACCCTCTCTATAGATACAGGTATCATACATCCCATATATGCCTGCGACAGACTGATCGAGACATTCTTTATTATAGGCACTGGTTTGTGGAGGTTACCGGACATCTTGGCAAATATCTCGTGGATATTATCTCCTGTTGTAAATGCTCTGAAAATGTTCTCTACATCTACTGTCTCTCTTCCACCTGGAAACATATTCGATGATTTGTTCTGTACAGAGTTCAGCGCTATCTCGTATGCAGTAGACAGATCCTGGAATCTTCCAAGTGCAGTAGGATCACCTGGGACTCTATCCGGATGGGTCTTTAGTGACGCCTTGCGATATGCTTTCTTTATTTCCGACTCACTCGAAGTCACAGGAATACCAAGTATGTTGAATGCTTTATCCTTGTCCATAGATCTTGTTGTGTTAAACGTATATAAACTTTGCACTCTGACTACGAATAGATGAAGACCCCGTTCACCAAGAAATATCAACCAAAGAATCTTCGTGATTTCCACTATGATGAAGACTTAACGATTCTACTAAAAGGTCTCATGGATATGGACCGGCTGAACCTTTTGCTTATCGGCAACTCTGGATCAGGAAAAACATCTACATTACAAGCGATTATCAGAGAGTATTATGGTCCTAATGCGGACATCGGAGATAACATCCTGTCTATCAATAGTCTGCAGGAACAAGGTATCTCATATTACCGTAATGAGGTCAAAATATTTTGTCAGACAGCTTCTTGCATACCCGGAAAGAAGAAAATCCTCCTTCTCGATGATACAGACGTGATAAACGAGCAGAGTCAGCAGGTCTTCAGGAACTGCATTGACAAGTACAGCCATAACGTTTCCTTTTTAGCGTCGTGTTCCAACACGCAAAAGGTTATCGAAAGTCTTCAGTCCAGAATGGATATAGTCAGACTCAAAACACCCGGGAAAAGTCAACTCAAATCTATCGCGTCGCGCGTAATCGAGAGCGAAGGTATTGTCCTTGGCGAGGGCGTCATGGACTTCATCGTACGCGTATGCAATGGATCCGTGAGAATATTAGTAAACTTCCTAGAAAAGTTCAAGCTTATCGGTCTACCGATCGATCTTGATACTGCATCAATAGCATGCACAAATATCTCCTTCTCGGAACTCGAGACATACACACAGTTATGTAAGACACCCGACGGTCTTTGTGGAGCTATCCGTGTCATAGACGCCCTAATCGCAAAAGGGTATTCTGTTACAGACATACTTGACAGCTACTTCGCGTTCGTCAAGATAACAGATATCCTTACAGAAGATGAGAAGTACTCCATCATTCCCATACTCTGCAAGTTCATTGCTGTATTCTATAACGTCCACGAAGACGACATCGAGCTGAAGTTCTTCACGAACACACTTCACTCACTTCTTGCCCCCAAATAAAATATTTATGAATATCAATGCCTTCACAAATATTTCGTGATTATGTCCCTTTGGATGTTCTTAGGGACTTCCTGAATGAGAATTGCGACGTCAGCGACGATGTCTTCGTATTCAATAATGATGCGTACAAACGCAGCGTATTGAATAGATCTATTGAACAATTCCTTGAGAAGTTGGTACCCTACTACCATACATCGAAACAACATTACGTGACACGTCGCCAGTCCTATGTTCGTCTTACTACTGTTATCAGACAGATATGCAAGTTCCATAACATCTCGCACACGTCAAAAATTACGTATAACTCGTCGACGTATCTAATTAGCTATTATATCATTGTGCCGCCAGACTCTTCACCTAGTAGTGAGTAGAAGCTTCCCTGCGATAGTATCGCTTTCTAGGGCCTGACACGCTGACAATCGCGCGAACCAATTATAAGCAGTACGCTTCAATAATTCTGGAGCGGGCAAATATACTCCTAGTGTAGTCGGCACCAAGTCGATATATGTGTTTCCCATCAATCTATCGACTGACACCATCTTCTCATCTGTATCCGCCTGTCCTAGCATCTCTGCGGGAATCATCAGAGCATCGCCGCAATCTACTTTCGACTGCCACCACGTCTGGTTTGCACCCGTGAATACACTCTCTGCTGTGTAATCTGTCGATATCTCTCTTTGTAGGAAGGAGATGTAGTCATCAAGTAACGGACAGTCCTTTTGTGCACCGATCAGGCAGTCTGATGCGATATAACTTCGATTAACTGAACTCTGTGTGTGATCAATGAACTCTCCTACTACTGGCTTGCCTTTGCTTGTCTCTAGGTAGTACATATCGGCTAAGTTCTTCATGCATAAGAATGAAGGAGGGACAACCAGACCCCCGTAATGCTTCAGTAATCTTGTCATTGCCAATTTCCGCACTTTACTCCTAATTGGTTCCGCGCATCTGGTCATATCTAAGCTCCATCCTGGAATTATGTTGCAGAATGAATCATCATCGACTATACAGACATTGAAACAGCTTCCACACTTGTCGATTATCGATTTGATTGTTAGTAGAAGGTATGGCTGATTCAGATCTGTAGTGTTGCGGGAGTAAAATGACTGCCACCATCTAGCATTGGTATCATAAGAGAGATGAATCCATAAGATTGGTTTCCTACTCCTTGCTAAAGACGAGTCGGTAACAAGATATTGTCTTACCTTCTCGTAGTTTTGGATTTCTTCGTCCTCCACATATGTTTTTTTGAACTTCTCGTACATAATCCCAACCGCTAGGAGCGCTCCGATCGTTAAGACGTATTTCCCAAACTCCATCGTATATATATAGAGTTCCTACATTTTTTTGGCTTAGTTGTGCGTCAGCCGCAACAGATTCGAGCGCCATTCATCGTTTGCTTTTCGCATCTTCTCATCGTCTCGTGCTAGTCTATATGCCCGGCGCATACTGCTGTCACCTTCCTCCTTCTCTGCTTGACGTCGTAAGGCTTCATGATCACTATTCTCAAGAGCTCCAATAAGCGTGCTCTTTCTCTCCCTTTGTAGCTCGTCCACACTCCTGTATTCTACACGTAGGTCTTCTTCAGTTACTGGTACAACTGTCTCTGTATATGCATGTCTTACGTCGTCATAGTGTAAACCTCCATTCCCTGATGATCCATAAAAACCACCTTCTTCATCTAGAGTCGACGCACCTATTCCCTCGTACAAACACTCTACTTTGTCTCTTACTACAAGCGCCCGTAGATTCTTTTTTCTTTCAGCGATTGCCTCCTCCATTTCATCTCGGGTTGAGGCCATTGTTTCTTCTATCTCTTTACCCAGCCAATCACCATGGCCATCATTGCTATCATACTCGGATTTATGCTTCTCAAAAAGCTCGTTAAACCGCTTGTTAAACTCATCGTGATTTGCGAAGTCTATCAAAGGTTGCTCTTTCTCTCCATGACCAGAATCATACTGAGTCGACACACATCCATCTTTGTTCACTTGGCCTCGGAACTTGTAGACTGCATGAAGCATTCGATATGCTGAACAAAAAAAGATAAACAGCTCTTTTGGTTGTCTGGATTTGTCAGGGTGAGTCATATGAACCATTTTCTTAGCATGTTTCATGTCGTCTTCTGTTAGATCACTCGAAATCTGGAAGAGAGAGAGTAAATCGTCCAAACTGTAATTGGAAACGTCTAGATCAAGATTCGTAAAACTCATTACTATTACTATTACTCTGTAATGAGTTTTATATGTTTATTCAGTTTAACTCTTCACGAGATCTCTCCAAGACTCTCTGGAAGAAGCTAGAAATACCTGGCAGTGCACTATCGTTCACAATATCGTCCGGTACGTACCACGGATCGTGATCATGGTCGCTATCAGGATACCATGCAAGGATTGCCGGTATACCATTCACCATCCGTCTCTGTTTCAATGTCGCGTATAGCTCTATATTATCGTCCACATCCAAATCATATATCAGAACGTTCTCAGGCATCTTAGTGAACCATTCCTCACAATGGTCTTTACACCGATTACATGGACCACACCATGTAGCAGACAACTTAACAACAACAATGTTTCGTTCTACCCCCTCTGGTGGCGACACCTTCGTTCTAATCAATTCCTGTAATCCTGCGTTGTTCAGGTCGATTACAATCTCTCTTCCTTGGTAGGCCATCACTAAGTATCCCCTTGTATTATCTTTATGTACTCTCTACGCATAACTCTAGCATCTCTAGATTGATATCAGGCATAATGGGATGGCTTTCCCAGAAGTATCTGCAGTATAGCCAGAGAAACTCACTTGGCTGTTTGTACCATTCACTATGTCCTGCGAGAAGTGCTTTATGGATCGGCTCAGGCAACAAATGCAGCTGGTCTGGTGGTAGCACGTATGCCAACTGAACGTTACTGCTCACTGGGTTAGCTGGTTTCTGTGGGATAAGCTCTACGTCTAGATAAGGTACATATTTCGCTAGATCGCTGAACAAAGGTGGATAAGCATATCTGTATGTCCATCTCCAGTCTGGGCAGCCTGATGAATAATACTTGAATGTCCATTCTATTCCCTCTATGTAGTTGATACATACTTCACGTTTTCGTTCTTCGCTTAGAACCTCTCCGAACGCCTGCATATAATATCTATCCTCCCACCCTCTTTCAGACGGACGAATGCTTTCTTCGCGTCGCATGTCGATCAGTGGTAGGCTCTGGAAGCGCGCATCTAGTGGATCCTCTCCGTCTCGTGGGTTGCCAGCGTACTTGCTTTGCTTCGCACGGACAGAGTCTTCTGCTATGAAGTTATCTCGTTCGTTCTCTGCTAATACTGACACGAAAGTCCTAACATTTTTCCATACAATACCTTCATTTGATGTCAAGTTCCCTTTGCTTTTGGATAGTGTTACCTTGTATGCTGAGAGCATGCGATCGATCCCGGTTGTCCTAATGTTCAGCGTTGGAAAGTGAGGAAGAAAGTCGTTACCCAAGAAGAAACAAATCAATATGTAATCAAACATGCGCTGTTTCTGACTCTCGTCGTGGATGTCATTACCGTCATTCAGCTCCTCAGTGAGAGCTGCACCCATAGCAGGCATGTCTAGAAGATACGTCTCGTTCGGTTCTAACGATTTATCGATCGACCGGATGAAGTGAGGCGTCTCTCTAGTGAGGTAAAGTTCTTTGGCAAACCTCAAATGGTTTAACGTGAGCATGATCAAATCTGCATCAAGTCCCTTCACAACCGTTGTCTCATTCATGTGTCTCGTCTCTGACCTGATCTTCTCGAATATTTTGTGCTCGCCTTCTCCTTCTTCCTTAGAAGTTGAAACGATGATCTTCTTGACGAACGGGAATCTCTTCGCCTTGAAGTACTTGGTCGCCTCATTTGCCAGTGACTCCATGAAGGCAGTTCCAGGAGTTATCGCTGCTGAACTCCATTCCGCACCACTAGCAGAGATTCCAATCTCTTCTTTGAGACGTTTTTCAAACGCGGTCTTTATCCTACGTTGTCGCTGTTGATCGAGCTTAGCAACTGGAGCTGTACCATCGAAGGCAACCATGGCACATATTCTAGGCTTGATGCCTACGATGTGACCTTCTATTCTCTTACAAGTGGCCTTTATCAGTTTAGCTTCGAAGTTTTTGTCATTCGAGCTTACACCATCATTTATCAGATCCCTGAGAGCATCATATACATCACTATTGCTATCAAGGTACAAATTATCAACTTTAACATCCGCATCGCACAGTTTCTTTAGGATGCTACGGTGTTTGGTTACAACATGCCTTAGATACGCTGGGATTCCCATGGTAGTTTAATGAGAACATTAACGTTTAAGCGGTCTTACAATCAACATTCGATAGATAATCATAGCGATCAGGATTTAGAATAATAAAATCGATATATCTATAAATGGCAAAAGGGAAGAATCTTAAGGCTAAAGGACCGGCAAACACTAACAATAAGCAAGGTCACGCTTCGTTTGTGTCGAACCTCCTTAAACGGATTGAACTTCTCAAGGCTGTTGTGCAACGTACCATCGTATTTGCGCAGCGCAACAAGACTATAGACGTCATCGGAGGGAGTGAGTTGAAATCTTGCTTAGATTCATCACAACGTATCTTTTCTAAACTCATCGATCTTGAAGCCAAAGCGGAATTATCACAGAGTCAGTCTACAGCTTTAATTGAAGACTGTAGAGAGTCTCAAACCGATGTTTCTGGTCTCTTCCGCTCATACGGCACAGAGAAGCTAGCAGATCTCCTTGCTATCTGCTTCGGAACCGACTATACAGATAAAGTCGAACAAGAGTCGTCCGACCAGTATCAAGATAAGCTGAACGTGCTACTTAGACACGCACACCCAATCAGCTATAGGATACTATCGTGGAAAGCAGATGCGATTGACTCTACCTCCTACATCAAGAAGAATAGAATCGTTGATGACTTCGTCATTGTCGAAGATGCTGCTACTCTCGAATGCTTCGATCTTGCACGTACTTCCAAAAACTTCCATACGAAGGTCTATGGTGCTAAGATCTCATTCAGAGATCCCGAACAAAAGAAGACGCTCATTGTATCGGCTCTAGTCGATGACGTAATGTTGGAGTGTGTTGGATCTTCTTATGTCACGGCGCGCCTAAGTGAACTCGTATCTGACGAGAACGAGGAAGACAAGGTTATGCTTGGTAGGTTCGTCAAAGGACTTTCTCTGAAGGACATACTTGTCTATAGCAAAGAGGAGCTTGTTAATCGATTCATTGGCTACAAAAACCAAGTGATGTTGATTAAACAAAAAACAATCGCGCAAGTGACAAAAGAGTTTGTCGGGAATGAGCTGTTCCAACAGAGAACGACACTCCTCCAACTCCTCCTCAAGTCGGATGAACACGAATATCAGTATCTGGCATATCTGTTATACGATTTGCTAACTAATGACTCTAACGGGTCAGTTGACACTCATGAACAAACACTCCTCTTCGACAGTTTACCATGGAACATCAAGCGATACTTCCGTGAGGCAATGAAACAAACTATTAACTACACTAACAATCTTGCTAGCTTGGATAATTCCAAGATCCCGCTAGAGCAACAAATATGTCTGATGAAAGCCGACGATTCCGTCAAAGAGAAAGCTATGCTAAAACTGAAGGAAGTGAAAGCTAAGTCCGAAGACTCTGGCTCCAAAGCTCGTCAGTACTTAGAAGGATTGTTGAAGATACCATTCGGCGTATACAGGAACGAACCTATTCTCAACATTATGACCAACGCTACTATGCGATTCAACGAGCTTGTTCAGAAAGTATCCCAATCTGATTTACCTATAAGCGAGTTCCCTGTCAAGGAGTCATACTCCAGCGTCGAGATGAGGAAATATTCGGACTTGCTCAGGGACAAGTATCTTCCTGCACTGAAAGGCTGTTTCTCTAAGAAAGTCTATACCGCACTGTCAGACGCCAAAAGAACACTTCTTATCTCTCATGTATGCACAATAAACACGTTCATCAAGAGTCATTCTCTTACTGGCTCTACACGGATCAGACATTCCGGGAAGAAAATATCTCATATGCGACAAGCTGTTGCCGCCTTTGTAGATCAAAACAAAAACAACATTGATCTTCTTGCAAGCATTGCTGCGTCGTGCGGTGTTAGCAGCCAAGTCTCTGAAATCATACCTATGATCACTCGATCAGTTGACTCTATTGATACCGACTCAGAAGTAATAACTACGTATATGGAAAACGTGAGAGGGACTCTTGATACGGCTGTTCATGGCCATTCAAAAGCCAAACGTCAAGTGGAAAGAATCATTGGACAGTGGATAAACGGTGACAAGTCAGGGTACTGCTTTGGCTTTGAAGGACCACCTGGTGTGGGGAAGACATCATTGGCGAAGAAGGGTATAGCAAACTGTTTAAAGGACAACGAGAATAGCTCGCGACCATTCGCTTTCATCGCTATCGGTGGTTCTTCGAATGGCAGTACGTTAGACGGGCACAACTACACATATGTGGGATCTACATGGGGACGGATAGTGGACATCCTCATAGAGACTAAATGCATGAACCCAATCATCTTCATTGACGAGCTCGACAAGGTCAGTAGAACCGAACATGGTAAAGAGATCATAGGCATATTGACACACCTAATCGATACTACACAGAATGACACATTTCAAGACAAGTATTTCAACGGCATCGACATAGACCTATCGAAGGCGCTATTCATATTCTCGTACAACGATGTAGACAGCATAGATAGGATTCTTCTCGATCGTATTCACCGCGTCAAGTTCGATCCTCTAAGCATGAAAGATAAACTTACCATTACACGTAAATATCTGTTCCCCGAGATCTATCAGAAAATGGGACTAGGAGATGTCATTGAAATCAGTAACGAGGTAATCGAACACATCATAACTACATACACATGTGAGCCTGGTGTTCGTAAGTTGAAAGAGATTCTATTTGAGATCATAGGAGAGATAAACTTGTCAATATTGCAAAAAGAAGTTGACTATCCTCTGCCTATTGTTATTACAGAACACGCAGTGGAAACAAAATATCTCAAAGAAAGACACCAGATCAAGCCGAAAACAGTACATGATGAGCCAAAGGTTGGTCTTATAAGCGGCCTATGGGCCAACGCGCTAGGTCAAGGCGGAGTGCTTCCGATAGAGGTTTCGTATTATCCTTGTGGGACCATGCTCGACCTCAAGCTCACTGGTATGCAAGGAGATGTCATGAAAGAGAGTATGACTGTAGCCAGGACGCTCGCATGGAGACTAGCTTGCGCTAATGAACCAGAAATAATGAAAAACTCTCTCAAAGATATGGAACTCTTCAAGAACCAAGGTATTCATATCCACGTACCTGAAGGTGCGACCCCAAAAGATGGGCCTTCTGCAGGCACTGCTATCACATGCGCACTATACAGTCTTTTCACCAAGAAGAAGATTAGAAACGACGTAGCAATTACTGGTGAGATGTGTCTTCAGGGGAAGGTCACCGCCATTGGTGGACTAGACTTGAAGATTCTAGGCGGCATACGAGCAGGTGTCAAATTATTCATTTTCCCGAAAGAGAACGATAAGGATTTCAACGACTTCTTTGAGAAGTATGACGGGAATCAGATCCTTGATGGGATCACCTTTCTCCAGGTAGAGACTATTCAAGAAGCCTTCGACAACGCTTTCTATAAGCAATAATATATCGTGTATCTATATAGTATATTATGGCTGGCATTCAATTAACATTATCGAACATGCTTATGCTTGTAGGGTCACTTGCCCCAGTTATGCTGGGTTCTTTCATGATCTTGCTTTCAATCTTCAATCAAAACTTCAAAGGGTTGGTATATATCGCAGGCGTAGTACTTGCATCTGTGCTCAACGTGTTTCTTCAGAACATGATGAAGACACCTATCTCTCCTAATGCAGCGTTGACATGCAATCTCGTTGAGATTCCTTTTATGACGAACTACTCTTCACCATCTGGGAGCGCACTTTTTATCGCGTTTACCCTGGCATACCTCTACCTACCAATGGTGTACAATGGAAATATGAATTATCCCGTTATAGCGACTCTTCTCTCTACGATTATGCTTGATTCTGTCGCTAAAGTATCAAATAACTGCACTACTCTCGGCGGGTCGGTTATTGGTAGTCTGACCGGCTTCATACTTGGTGCGTGTTGGTACGCTGTATTCCATTCTATTGGAGCAAACGACCTTCTGTATTTCGACGAGGTCGAGAGTAACAATGTCGTATGTAACAGGCCCAGTAAACAGACTTTCAAATGTCAGGTTTACAAGAATGGTCAGCTTCTACAGGGAGCTTAAGCAAAAGCGTCATGATTATCTTTATAGAACTCTATAAAGGTCTTCACTGCGTTTCTTCTTGCCATAGTCAATACCATAGCCCTGTCCTGACCTAGTTGTTTAATCATGACTTGCTGAAAATACATGACTACCTTCTTAATGTCCGCACTAGAGTACAATGCGTCGTGCTCTTCCTTACTGAAAGTATTCTTATTGTTTCTCGTGTTAACTGAGTTATGGAAAAGCCACAACATGTCAACGAGCTGTTTCTTGTTTCGTACTGAGTTATGTTTCAGATTATTCATCATGTCCGTAGCATGCGAAGCGCAATCTGGACACGGTAGATTCGTGCATATATTCTTGATTTGGTTAAGCAATTGACCAACCAAATCTTGTTTCTCTTCTTTCAATCTATATGCCAGAGTGTGAAACACATACCAACATGCTGGCCCCCAATCTTTGTTTACCATTTCTAAGATACCTAAAGATTAAACACCAAGATATTCAGACACATCAATGAACTATATTGTTGAAGACAAGATTGATTTTTGGGCAGAAGTGAACTCCGATACAGTGAACGATGAAACGTTATGCATGCTAACAAAGACACCCCTAACCAGGAATCATATTATACTTCCCTGCGGTCATAAGTTCAACTACTCTGGTCTGGTAAGAGAGATGGAAGCTCAAAGGAAAACAACACGTTTCAGATGCCAACAACGTCTCCCCCAGGGCTCGACAAAGTGTCCTTACTGCAGGGTGATACACACAGGTATGATTCTATGGATACCTGGATTAGGTGTGAGCCATACAACAGGGGTGACATCAAACAAATATGCGATGCCACATCGACATTGCTGCTACAACTACAAGAGTGGCAAGATGAAAGGGGAGAGATGCAAAAGTTGGAAAGCATACGAGACAGATATCGGTTGTTTCTGCCCAAGTCATGCGACATCCCATCGTAAAGGACTAGAACGTCAGGCTAACAAGGTGTTAGACGTAAAGAAAAAGAAAGCATCATTAGAAGAGTCAAAGGAGTTAGTTGAAGCGTCTCGACCGGGTCTCTTAAAACGCAAGAACGCCGAACTGAAGGCGGTACTTGCCGCTAATAATCTTCCTGTTTCGGGTACCAAGATTACTCTCGCGAAGCGTGTCATGGACAACAACCTAGTTGTTGCAGCATGATGTCGTATATATATCCCATCATTGATGTAAGTTCAATACCTATATCAATACTATCATATATGTAGGTGTGTCTAAGTAAACAGGATTTTTTTCGTTTTTTTCGATTCTAATTCTGGATTTTGAAAATTGGACATTTTTGGATAGGGAAGATCATAGAAATCAAGGATGAAAACGTGTTTGAAAAAGTGTGTTTATCATGACGCTTGTAAGTAAAACAGAGTCTAACACTCAAAATTGATGTAGGCATGTTATGTAGGACTGAAAAAAAGGTACTATTCACCACCTGTGGGAGGCAAAAAGTGCATATTTTCGCGAGCATTTTGTGCATATTTCATGAAGGCAACATGCTCATCTATGCTTCGACAAGATATGCTACCTATGTTGTAGGTATATATATTCCGATGTAAGTGTAATCATGTAGATAGAAAGTGCATTTTATTTGAGCATTTTGCCCTTCTTCAGACTTAAGGCCACGAATATACTAATTACATAGTGCATACATATGTCAAAACCAGCGCCATCGAAAACTAATGTAAAGAACTCGTTCAAATATTATTGTCAGTACTGCGACTATGGTTGTAGTAGACGTTTTTTGATGACCCAACACGAAACTACACAAAAACATATACTTGCTTGTTCACCTGGGGAGAGACCGATCGTCTGTTCATGTGGGAAAACGTACAAACATGTCCAGAGTTTGAAGCGGCATATGAGGTCATGTAGTGGTACTAAAACAGAAAACATCGTTGTGAATAGCCCCGCTCCCGCGAACGAAGCCCATGTAACTGTTACCACCACTACCGAAACACAGGAACTACGAGCAATGATTAGTGCTCTTCTAGCTCAAAACAGTAGTATGTTAGGAGAGACCGAAGCGTTGCGTGGTATTGTCAAAGACCTCATCCCTCGCGTAGGAAGCAATAATACAACTGTTAATGCACAGTTCAATATCAACATGTTCTTGAATGAGACATGTAAAGATGCATTGAATCTCACAGACTTCGTTGAGACCCTTCATCTGGAGACATCCGACCTTGATATAACTAGACAGAACGGCTACGCAGCAGGTATCGCAAACATATTTCTTAAAGGGCTGCAACAGCTGGATTTGCATAAGCGACCTATCCATTGCAGCGATCTTAAGAGGGAAATACTTTACGTCAAAGACAATGATACATGGGGGAAGGAGTGCGACGATAAGCCAAAGATCAAAAACGCTATCAGCGCTATCAGCAAGTTACAAGTGAACGCTATTAAAGAATGGGAGGCCGAACACCCCGAATGGAGAAACTCAGACTCCGGAACACAAGAGTTTTGTGAAATGGTCAAGCATGTAACTGGATCTGATGCGCTGGGTAGCGACGACAAGATCATAAGAACCATAGCTAAAGAAGTGATCATCGATAAATAGGTTAAACCATTTTTGTCTATAGTTAATAAATGGCACAAACAAAAGAGCAGTTGGTCGGGGCTATTCGCGAATGGGTAAGCCTTGATAAAGAAATGAAAAAGTTGCAGAAAGAGATAAAGACACGCAGAGAGAGGAAAAAACTACTAACAGCGCATCTGGCTGAGACGATGAAAGAAAACGAAATAGATTGTTTTGATATTACAGACGGCAAAATCGTTTTTAGTCAAAATAAGGTGAAAGCACCTATAAGCAAGAAGCATCTCCTTGAGTCACTTGATAAGTACTTCCAGGACAAGCCAGGCGATCCAAGTAGCGAGATCGCAGAGTTCATACTTGATAGTCGGGCGGTGAAGACCAAGGACAACATTCGCTTGAAAACTCCCAAGTAGTTGGTGATTGGTTAATCGGTTAAATATATTGTTCTTGTTTTATATACATCAATGCTTAGCAACAAAACAAGAACTAGGATTATAGAACACTTCGGAACACCTAAGCCAAACGCGTCCTCTCATGATAATAGCGATGATTTCATCGAAATCTCAGTTGACGATGGCGAACGGTATGACGGGAACAGTATACATTCTACCGCCGACAAGGAGTGGTCTTACCTAGGCGATGACATTCTCTCGATGGACAATACATCCCTTAGTGTGGGTGACGAATATTATCATGTGAATTATTCAGTTAATACGGAAGGGAGATATCCTTTTTTATCGTTCGAGCTTGAGTTCCGCGGTGGTGAATTAGTGTTTCCCAGGAAGCAAATACCCGCTTCAGGAATCGAGTCTTTCGACTCGGACACGCTCACATATCAAGGACACATCGATATATCTGGCGACAGAAAAGCATGTTTCTTTTTTAAGGAGAATAGTCAGGATGCTGCGTATTTGAAGTTCAGCGAAGGATTGATCATCTCGCTCGTTTCTAGTGAGATTGTGAATACCAAGAGAAGTTATGGGTATAGTGTTGCAGAGATGGTGACGAATACGTTTATTAATTATTCAGAATTGCTATATCTAATCGATGGAAACGGACATCCTTATACATCGCCTGCGCCTTTCTACTTTGGTTCCTATAAAAACAGAATAGCGGTTGCAGCATCTCTTGGACAGTTTGTGTCCTCTCCGTTTGCCTCAATGGGGCCATATTACTATCTTGCCACGTTCAAGCGTGCTATGCGCTACGCTTGTATCTCGGGCAACCATAAACCTGTAGTCATTAACGATGTAACTATCACGCGTGAAGACACACCGATATGGAACCAGGGCGGCATTGTTAAGTATGCAGTGTTCATGGGAAGAACCGATGTATTTTTTAATAGAGACACCGATCCTGAAGACGACAGTAAGACTTCACAGGAAGGCAAGGAAAAATCCGAAATGATAGCAGCAACAATGAGAATGAGGGATGTAGATGCAAAATGGAGCTTACAATATGATTCGGTCTTTCATGGGACAGTAACGGTAACACTAGGTGGTGAAGAAATCGAATTGCTCCCTCAAGTTGTCGTTAAGGGATTCGATCAGTTGGTGCCTGTGAATTACGCATATGTTGATACAAGCGATGTCAATGTGATCGATCAGGAAAAACACAAATACAGCGATGACAATGGTAGATTAATGTAAGTATTCTCACTCGTCCTCTGGTTCTTGAGATTGTGGTGGAGGCCCCAACACCGCTGCCATTTCGGCTGCTTTAGCTATCCGTTCTTCTTGCAATTGTTTGATCCGTCTCATCGCCTGTGCCTCTTGAATAAGTTTTTCTAGTTCATGTGTGTCTGTAGATGCATCAACCATCTCTGGTGGCTGCTCTGTGCTTGTAGAGACAGAGACAAGTATAGGAGGATGCTTTATTGTTCTGGCGGGGTTATGGGGTGTAATGTGGTTGGCCGTCGTCCTTATAGGCGGGACTGATCTTCTCTCGTGGAGACGGTGAGCTGTGTACGCGTCGATAGTGTTATTAAGTGATAGCATCCTCTATGATATGGTTAGAAAGCTATGCGAGTGCACAGTCCGAAAAATGTGTACAATTATAGTATATGAACACACTTGAGAAGTTACTATATGCGTTAGTTGGCATAATAGGTACAGTATATGTCGTCACTGCAATACTGGCGTTCTTTGGGATCGGATTTGAAACATATGGTGTCTATCTAATGTTCACTATTGCAATGATGATCTTTGCTGCATTATTACCTCAGCATCAAACATCTGCCTTCACGGAGATAGCGCAAAATACTGGCACTGTCGCATGATAACTGATATGTATAACTACATCATACTGTCTTGTTGTAAAGACAAAATGATGATTTAGACGTTAGCGTCGCCGACAATTATGTTTTCTGAGAGAGGACGTGACTCTTCGATGTATCTCTCCACGAACTCTAGTGCGACTTGACCTTCCAGCTCGTCTACGATTTCGGTGTTTGTAGGCGCCCGACCTTTTGCAAGTGTGAACTGTGTGATGATGGATTCAATCTTCTCCTGTTTTTTCTTGACTTCCATAGCTTTCCTCGCTAGCGCGATAGCGGTCATTGTTTGTTTAGGGGCCGCTTCACCTGCTTTCTGCTTATATACAGCTGCTGCGGTAGTTTCAATTGTGTCGCAAATCTCGGGTTTCCTGAGATTTAGATAAGCTTTCTGTCTATCCGAGAGCTCTGAATCTACCAACTTCCCCTGAATATTCGAAAGGCCGTCAGAGAATGTGTTCTTGAAGTCCTTAATTATCTTCTCAGAGATACTAGGGCTTGTTTCCATGAGGCGGTCGAACTCTTCTTTTGCATGTTTAAGCATCTGTAGTACAGGCATTCTTTCTACCGGCGACTTTGCTAGTTCAACTTTGGTGTTCCTATAAAACTTGTCCCATGCGATCGACGCGACTCTGTGAGCTTCATTGAGTTCGCTGATCTTGAGGAACTGCGCGACTGTTGTGATAATGCCAGCGAAGATGTTGACTGCTCCGATACCCATTGCCGCGTAACTTCTGTATTCAGGGTTGAGCTTCTCCTGTGCGAAGTTAGCAGTTCCGGTGGTTGTCGACATAATGATAACAGGTATAGTGAACCACATATTCGATCTGGCGTAGTTTTGATGAGCCTTTGAATGGAGCCATCTATAACACATTGCCTTGTCAGCCCACTCGACGAGGATAGCCTCGTGTTCTGGTGTCCAGTCCACATGAGACACTGGTGGTGCAAGTGATCCGATATCACTTACTGGGATGTTATCTGCATTCATGTCTATGCCGTCTGACATGTGTATATCTAATATGGCCAAAAAAATAAATCAATAACAACAGCGATATCAAAATTATCTCGTTTTATTACATACCCATGGCATCAAACAAGGAAGCGAAAGAGCATTTTGAGAGTCTTATAGAGTTACGTGGAGATATCTCTAGTGTCCTCGATACACTACGGGCTAAACATGATGTACTGGTAGGTATATACCAGGATTTGACTACAACACATCGAAGCAAAGACTTCGTTTTTGGACTAGATTCTTTCTTCTTTCAGAACGAATTGATTCAGGGGGAATGCAAACACCTCTCGTCAGTATTCGGATCGATTGATAACCGTGTATACTGTGAATATCTTACAGTGTACAGAATGATGATTGATTACACGAGAAATGATGTCAAGGATCAGAGAGTCACTGGTCACGCGGCATTCAACCAAACGTTTGCTCCATACAAGCACCTCGAGAACAGTAAAGTACATGACGTGCGCGCGATAAAGGAGATTCATCAGGCAATTATTTCTTGTTTGAGTGAACTAGAGTCGTTGCTTTCTAATAGAGAGGCCGAGCTACGTAACGATAAACAGCAGTCTGCGTTGGGCCTGAATATTGATAATCTGGTTTACATGGAAGGCTTCAAGAACATGATGTTAGGAGGCAGGATCGAGATGTTCTATAAATATCTTAGTGCCCTTAATGAGCACCATACGAACTACTATACTAGACTTCTATTGAAAGCCAAGCTTCATATGGGTGTGGTAGAGGAAGATGTGAGACTGAAACAGTTCAACCAATCGGGTATTACTAACATAGATAGGATCCCGGGGAGAACACAGAAAAGTGCATCGCCTGTCGCTATGAAAGCGGCGGAAGAGAGTGCAATAAAATCGTTTATCGGGTATGATGCAATGCCTGCAAGTAAGAAGACTGTTCTTGATGGTCTTTGTATGGCGAGCGCGAGCGGAAGTGAACTTGGATCAGAGACTGAGGAGATAGACTATAGTATAAACCCCCATATCAATGTCACTAGCGATGGCATAGAGTCACATTATCCGTACAAAGGTGATGCAATTGCAGTGCTTCCCGAAGAGTCTGAAATAGCTAGCAATGTAGGGGATATCATATCAGAGTTTACAACCAGCGATATCGGGACCAGAGTCGCTGTTGAAGGATACGATTGTCCTGGAACGATACGGTTTGTGGGACAGCACCATGTCGAAAGAAGCTTGCGGTGTGGTATCGAGTTAGACGAAGCTGTTGGAAGGAACAATGGTACGATAAGAGATCATAAATATTTTGAATGCGATCAGTTACATGGTGTGTTGGTTATACCGCGGAAGGTAACTAGATTAGACGGTTCTTTAAGTGCAATCGGTGATAAATAAGAAAATTGAACTAAACACATTGTCTTAAAACAAGTTAAACAGGCAGCATGGAAAGAAGAGTCAATAAGAAGATAGAAGTTCATCAGCAATCCTTTAAGGATTCTGTCAAGGAATGGTTTACTGAACATGGACGTACTGTCGTGCGTGATGATGGTACTGACATGACCGGTGATTTCATGAGGTTTGTTTATGACTTCTCTAATTTGAAGCTTGACAAAGAAGATTTTCAAAAGCGAAAGCGTACAAAGAATACTGTTCCAGAGTTTGAACGTTGTACCGCCCGCCGGGCTAGCGGTGAGCGTTGTACTCGTAGAAAAAAAGAGGGATGTTCATTTTGTGGGACACATGAGAAGGGAACACCTCATGGCGTTGTCTCGGAAGGTTCTGGTGGCGCGAAACCACCTAAACGTGTTGAGGTTTGGGTTAGCGAGGTAAATGGCATCAACTATTATGTTGATGGTGATCATAATGTCTATATGCCAGAAGACATCATTAGTAATGTTTCCAATCCGCGTAAGATAGGTTCGTGGAAGACAGATTCAGTAGGTCGAATGACGATTCCCTGTTTGGGATAAGCCCAATGCGACATTCCTTGACGGGAACATGCTATTCATATTTTCTCCTTGATTTTGCCAGTAGCCGCCGTCAGAACTGGTTGAAGCGTTCCTGGGCAAAGGTGGTGGTAATAAAGAGGATGCTTGATTGTTTACAAGGTGTGTTATTGATCTCTCTAGAAGGTTAACCCTATCCTCTAGAGAAGTAATTTTTATTTTCAGATTGTTTATCTCTTGGTCTTTCGTTATGGGCGTGTTACACAGGCGGACGAGTAGCTCATTGTCATCTTGCGAGAACCTTTTCGCCAGTTCTTCTTTTGTTACCCCTGGTATATCGAGTGTATTACAAGTATCTACAATTGAATCTCTGACATGTGTCTCGGATACTCCATGATGCAGTGCGATTGTTTGTATGCTCATTCCCAGAGCGAGACGCTGTGTGATTAGTTGCGATTGATTGATGGTGGACATGATTGTTTGTTTAGTTTTTGTATCTGGGTACCTGGGTGCATGGCATTTGTGATGCAATTTTCTGGGATACAAGGTTAAAGCTATATCGATAGTGTCTCATAATATGTCTAACGAACGCGAACAGACTATAGTTCAGTTTATTAACTCCGTAGGCATAACGTGCGATAAACTATCTTCTCTTGAAAACACGATAATTGATCGAGACATTCTTTTAGACGATAGTAGGTACTCTAACGCTAGAACGCATCTGCCTCAACTCAAACTCATATTTTCGTCATCATCAATGACCGCATTGCAAGAACCTGCCACCTCCACACAGAAATGGCCACTTCTTAATTTGGTTAGACAGGTACTCAAAGCGTGTGGTTTCGTGTTAACACCAAGTCGTATATGTGAAGGATATGATAAGGACAAGAAGAAGAAGTTCCGTAGGATATTCACTCTTACTAGGAACGTGTCTGTGAAAGAATCTGAAGATAGTATATAATGACTTCTGTTCCATCTCATTACGTACCGCCTACGTTAAAAGGCAAAGAGAGAATGAAGCAAAAAAGGGAGCTAAGGAAATCGAGGAGAATGTACAGAAAAGGAAAGTATCATACTCGCAAGAAAGTCAAGGGTGTGAAATCTAGAAAGACACCATGGGAGAAACGTGTAAGAGATGCGTACAAAATAAAAAGCAAGAAGAAGTTGAGCATCAAACAACTCTCATCAATCACTGGATGCACCAAGAAATCCCTCAGAAAGATAGTCAAGAAGGGTATGGGTGCATATTATTCATCCGGTTCAAGACCAAATCAGACGCCACACTCTTGGGGATATGCGCGTCTATACAGCGCGTTGGCTGGGGGACCTGCGGCATCGGTTGATATGAAGACACTACAGGAAGGATGTCCCAAGAGAGGTCGCACTATGAGATTGGCAAAGAAAGCAAGGTCAAATAGCAAGCGAAATAGGGTTAGTCTGAAGGGCGGACATCCGATGTTCGGAGGCTATCGGATGAAAGAAAGAATTATCCGATTTGAGAAATCGCCTATAAAGGGTAAGAAGTATCGGGCACATGTGCGTGATTTGAAGACTCGCAGCGAACGTCACATAGATTTTGGTGCGTCCGACTATCAGCAGTTCAAAGACAGGACCGGGTTAGGCATATACACTTCCAAGAATCATGGGACAAGAAAGCGTATGAGGAACTATTTCAACAGGCATAGTGGTACACCTATCCGATCTAAAGCGATCGAGAAAGAGAGAAAGAAATCGAAAGGCTATTACAACGCTAAGATACTTAGCCATGAGTATCTCTGGTAGGTATTAATATACGGGTCTGTATAGAGCAGGTCCGCACACACACTCTCCACCAAAACCCGGGAGTTGGAGACCCATCTGCCCATCTTCGCACAAGCAGGTTCCAGTGCCAGCTGCACCAACAGGAGTAGTCACACAAAACTCCTTACTGAAACCTTTTTGTCTGCAATCTGAGTACGAGAACCCTTCGACATTACTACCACCCATAACTATTGCGATAACAAGAACCAGGAGTAGACCAAGAAAAACTTCCATATAGAGTATCGTAATATTTTTGTGATTCGGAAACTTATCCCGACTACCACTTGATATTAAACCAAGTAATCGTAACTAGAAAATTATTCTAGGGCGTAGTATCCACTGTTTGTCCTTATAACATGAACAATGTAGCCACAGCCATAATCAACAATAATCCGACTGGAAATAGGCAGCCTCTTCCGTCGTTTTCATCATCAAACCCACGTTTAGATTGTTTATGGGTGTGTGTCGGCGTTGTATGATCGTCAACATCCTTGAGGAATATAGGATGCTCTTCGCTATATTCTGGTTCTTCATCATAGCTTCCTTCCAGTCCTAGAATGGCCGGTGTATTCATGATTGTAGGAGCTGATAGCGGGCGATATCCCATGTCGATCACACTTTTCGTCCTCTTCATCTGCCACGATGACGGATTGGAGAAATCTCTGTCTACGCTCGCAACGCGCTTTACTCTTTTATCTGAGCACATCGGAGAACATACATATGCGTCACAAGCTCTGTAGACAGCATGGTTACCTGTGATGCTGAACGTTCTCCCGCACTGAGGACATATCTGGGACGGGCTTACTAAACGGGTGGGGTGAGGAGTGTATATACTTTGAAACGTTTGCATGGTCAATTATAGGTCTATGTAGTGTATGTATCTATTTTAAAGTTACTTTCAATTTTCCTTAAGTTTTTATGCTCGTGCATGGTAATGTGTATTCCCACATTAGCCAGACATTACTGTAATTCGATGTCATGTAAGAAAAGCCCGTGAAGTCAAGAAAATTGAAGTTAAGTATTAGTAAAAAGAGTAAAAGTATCAAAGGAATAAAAGCGCGAGCAATCAACATTAAAATGACAAGCGAAGTGAAAGTAACAATGGAGGGGAGTATGTGGGAGGGAATGAGACGTTTAATGGAGGAGGAGTTGGTGTCGGTGTGTGTAGATAAGTTGTCGAAGGAGTATAGCTTCGACAAGGAAGAAGCGTTAGGGTTGTTGGGTGTAAAGTTTGAGGTAGGAGCTTCGAAAAAGAAAGAAAAAAAGAGCAAGAAGGCAAAGTTCACGAAGCCATTGGTTCAACTGCCATTCTGTAACGCTCTGCTAGAAGGACGCTGTAATGGAGTGTGCCTTTCAAGCAGACTGTACACGCAATGCCTGAAACCAGCAGGAGAATCAGGTCTATGCGGTGCATGCGTGAAACAGTGCGAAAAGAACGATCATGGTAAACCAAACTACGGTCTAATCACTGATCGTGTCGATAACCCAGAATGGTGCGACCCAAAGGGAAAGAGTCCAATTCGATACGCATCGTACATGCTGAAGAACTCAATCTCGAAGGATGACGCAGTCGCAGAAGCCACCAAGTTGGGTTGGGTTATCGCGGATGAACAGTTCGAAGTGGAAGCGAAGAAATCGAAGAAATCGAAGGCAGCTGATAAGAAAAGAGGCAGACCTGCAAAGAACAAAGGTGTCGAAACCGGCGGAACTGGCGATGACCTTATTGCTCAATTGGTAGCCCAAGCAAAAGCTGAAGAAACCGGAGACGAAGAATCTGTCGCAGGATCTGTCGAGGAGTCCGATGCTGAATCCGTAGTTGAACAAGTCAAACCCACTAAGAAGGTGACTGTCAGCAAGGAGGAGAAGGAGGCAGCCAAGCTGAAGGCAAAGGAGGAGAAGGAAGCCGCTAAGGTGAAGGCGAAGGAGGAGAAAGAGGCAGCCAAGCTGAAGGCAAAGGAGGAGAAGGAAGCCGCCAAGGTGAAGGCCAAGGAGGAGAAGGAAGCCGCCAAGAAAGCCACTCAAAAAGCAAAAAAGGCGGTGGAAGCTCCCAAGACTGAGGTGACGGATGATGTCGTGGCTGAACTCCAAGCGAAGGTTGAAGAACTAGAGCTAGAGGAGGAAGAGGTCGATGAAGAGGCGACTCCAGTGGTGAAGTTCGAACATAACGGAGTGACGTACCTGAAAGATGAGGATGGTGTCATGTACGATATGGAGAGTCAGGAGCCGGTGGGGCGCTGGGATGGAACCAAGATGGTGGAGTTGGATGAGAATAGTGACGAGGAGGAGGAGGCTTAGGTAAGTAAAAGATTATATGCGAATACAAAAAACAAAAATCCAAAAAAAGACGGCCTTCGGGTCCCTTTTTTTTGTTACCGATAACAGAATAAGTTACCGATTTCCGGTAATCAGAAAATTGCAGTGGGTAAACAGAAAAGAGCAGAATGCATAAAAGAGAATAAGATTCAAATACTTAAATTGAAACAAGATGAAACGGTTCAACGATTATATAGTGCGAAACCATCTGGAACGGAAGGAGTACCAGATGGAAGGTGTAAAATGGTGTGTGGGTATAGAAGGGGAAGGTCGTCGGATGGACAACATAGTAGTAAGGGGTGGGATCCTGGCGGATGAGATGGGACTAGGAAAGACATCACAGATGATAGGGTTGATACTATGTAGGTTTGTAAGACGAACTCTGATAGTAGTACCAAGAGCATTGTTGGAGCAATGGGAATCGGTGATCTATAATACATTGGGACACGAATGTGTAGTGTATCATGGAAAGAAACCAGATATGGAGAAGGTATCGAGAGCACCAATCGTGTTAACAACATATGGCACATTGTCTCAACTGAAAGAGAAGGCAAGGAAGGGAGCACCGCTGGTGTTCGGAGAGCTGATGTCAATCGAGTGGGATCGTGTGATATTCGATGAAGCGCATCATATGCGTAACCGAAACACACGAGTCCATAAGGCAGGATGTGTGGTAAGAGCAAAACATAAATGGTTGGTAACAGGTACCCCAATCCAGAATGGTATAAGTGACTTCTATGGACTGTGTTCGGTACTTGGTCTCTCTCGAGAGTTCTATACAAAGAGAGAAAATGTGGGTGATATTGCAAGAGAGTTGATATTGAAGAGGACAAAGGCGGATGTGGGATTGATATTACCAGAGCTGACGAAGCATGTAGTGAACGTAGAGTGGGGATCGCCAGAAGAGAAGACCTTAGCATCAGACATCCATGCACACCTCGAGTTCAGTAAGGTGGCGATACGAGAGGAGAATAGTTTCAAGTCACTAGGTATTCATCACTTTGCGATGTTGCAGAGAGCACGACAGGCATGTATCAACATGGATCTGCTAGCGAACTCAGTGAAAGCGTTGAAGGAATTGGGTATATTGGATGACTCAGAGTTCATAGAGTCAGCTTTGAAATACCAGAGTAAGTTGGATAAAGTGAAAGAGACAATCTTAGGTCGAATGGATAATGGTAGAGGCAAATTAGTGTTCTGTCATTACTTGGGCGAGATGGATTCTCTAGTGTCGGCAATGCGTTCAAGTGGAATGAATGTAGGAAGATTTGATGGAAAGACAAGTCAGAGTGCTAGATCAGAGATGCTGACGGATTCGAGTTTGGATGCGATAGTACTGCAGATAAAGACAGGTTGTGAGGGTCTAAACCTGCAACGTTTCAGCGAGGTATATTTCGTGTCACCTGATTGGAACCCAGCGATAGAGGACCAGGCGGTTGCAAGATGTCATCGTATAGGTCAGGAGAATGGGACGGACGTGTTTAGTTTCAGGATGGAGTCTTTCGATGGTGATGCGTTTACTCGAACAATGGATATGTATACGCGAGACCTACAGCAGTCGAAACGTCTCCAGATGAGAGCGATAGAAGGAGAGACAGAGGGTTGTAACGGAGAGGAGATGGAGGAGGTATGTGCAATCTGTTTAGAGGCACAGCACAAGAATACATGTCATCATTTAGAGTGCAAGCACTACTTCCATAGAGATTGTCTGGGGAAGTGGTTCAAGAGAGACAGGACATGTCCGCTATGTAGAGCGGATTGATAGTATAACAACAAAAAGGGGCCAACCAGGCTTTTTTTATGGTTATGGGATTCAAATGCTTATAAGAAGTGAAAAGATACCGATAAAGGGTTATCCTACCGATTTCCGAGTTAGCAAAAAAGGTGTAGATTGTAGTGTATTATCTCTCTTGGGAAGATTTTTGATTTGGATAGAATGTTATATGAAGGAGGTGATAGTGTGTTAGTGTTTACGGTATGTTCTGTACAACATGAAAAGGTTGTATATGATGACAGAGTATAATATAGGGTAGTCGATCATACCAGCATGTAGATTGTCTGTGAGATCAAGGCCGACATATGGTGTGAGAATAGTTTTGATGTAGAAAGCGATGTTGTGGAATGGAAGAAGATCGTAGTCACCACATAACCTATTAGTGATGACGGTTACAAGACAACTACCGAATATTTGCCACCCGATCCATACGAGGATGATAAGAAGGATGTTGTAGAGATATAGATTATATAGTGGACCAAGTAAGATAACAGCAGAGCAGATGTATTGGTGTGCGACGTTTATAGATAGTCCGGAGAGGGAGCTGCATGTGTGTATAGTAGGGTCGATGAGTATAAGACCCCATGTATATAGATTGAATAGAACGTGACGTACGTTGATATTGTCCATTAATGTATGGTGACATAAGTATTCGAATGATACCGATAAAGGGTTATCCTACCGATTTCCGAGTTAGTATAGAATGTCACGATTATAGAGTAATATCTCTCTTGAAGTGATTGTATAAGAGTCTGAAAGGAAGAAGAATGTGTAATGTAAGTGTGTAGAGTGTATGGTATGTGGTAACATGTAATGTAAATGCGTTGGTGGTAACATGTAATGTAAATGCGTTGATGGTATCATAAATAAGTGTGGATATCCGTTATATGAAAGCGAGTGTGTTCATAACAGGTACTGGAAGGTGTGGAACGACATTTTTGGTACGATTATTTACGCATCTAGGTATGGATACAGGATATAACGAAGAGACTATAGAAGGAGTGTATCGCGAATGTAATTCTGGTTTGGAGAGCAATTTCAATTGGCCACATAGGATAGTGAAGAACCCATATTTTCTGGAGGCGTTAAGAACAGGTGCGAGGAATCCGAATCTAAAAATAGAGTGGGTGGTGATACCGATAAGGGACTATGGCGATGCATCACGATCCCGTGCGAAGTTATCGCGACAGCATGAGAATGCAGGGCGTAATGGAGTATGTCGAGGAGGATTATGTCGAGGGGCTAGGACAGAGGAAGAGCAAGAGCGATTAGACAAGTGTGCTTTGGCGAGTTACATGTTGACGATGGTGGAGTGCGACATTCCGACTATATTTTTGGATTTTACTAGGATGACGATTGATCATGGGTATTTGTATGAGAGATTGAGGCCGATGTTGCCTTCAACTGTTTCGACTACGATGTTTGTAGATGCATACAACAAAGCGAGTGCGATCAGTTAGAACTTAAAAAAGTGTACTAATATGGCTTAAATAGAACGATGTAGGTTACAATGCTCATGTAGCTCAGTAGGTTAGAGCATCGGTCTTATGAGCCGAAGGTCAGCGGTTCGAGCCCGCTCTTGAGCATAACGACCCGGACACGTCGTAAAACTGTGACCGCGTGGCAATGGAGAAACATATTTCAATAATTTGAAAGACCGATCATATAACAAAATTAAACCTCTGAGAGATGTATAAGTTTTGAGTTATATGACGGAAGTGAGTGTTTCACAGTGTTAAGCGAGGTGTGGGGCTTAGCACACTTATTCTTTTCATTATTTGGTTGGTTGGTTGTTAAATACTTATTTTGTACCGGTTTCCGATTATCCTACCGATTTCCGAGTTAGCATTAATTCCACTATTTGAATGGTTGTTAGTCTTCTAATCAATAAAACAAATTGATTAAAAGGGTTAGAATACTTATTGGGTGGCACTGTACAGACTTTTTAGTCCGCACACTATTTCGATTTCGATTTCGATTTCGATTTGTTCTTATCCCCAGGCACAACTACAGTCGCACGCTTTGTGTACCTATCTATCAATTTCTTTGACGTTCGTCCGTCTCCACATAAGCTCTCGCCACACGAATCCAATGTGGCGAGAGCAGATTTAACCTCGGCATTATCCACCGTGTTCCAACGACCTAAACTGGGTTGAATCGGACCTTTTCTCTTGAAGCTGTCAATAATACGTCTAAACGGAATGGTATGTTCTGTTTAAATTGAGTAGAAAAAGGGATAGCCATCACGTCCCAATTTTCTATCTCTCTATTGCTGTATTAACGGTCTCCATAAAGGAAGTGTTTAACTATCATAGATGGCCCGATACCAATGAAGCTAGATATAACGTCTTCTGTCACATACACGTACTGCCTATAATCCCGCGTGAAGTCCGTCAAGATGTGAAGTTTTTTGTCTAACTTGTCCATTGCTTCGCGCTCGGGTTCGGTGCTCCGTTTGCGTGTGTCCTCGATTTCACTTAACATCGATGTGCAACTACGCTGTAAAGTCCCCAACGGACGCAGCATAACCCCGCGCAAACCTTCAACCCCAGTGGAATCGTTAATGACATTTCTATGTTTTATGATGTAGTTGACAACTTTTTTTATAGCGTTGATCCGTCTAAGCTTTGTGTTGACGTTCAATAGATTGCATGCCTTGCCTAGGAGTATCATGACACGATAGACTATGGTGAAGCAAGGCTTGTAGAGAGGTAACATCAGATGTAAGGCCTCTCCATAGATGCGGGTTGCATCTGAGTATGCCAGGAGCTCCTTGTATACGCAGTTACAGTTATTCACAATACAGTTTCTCTGTTGATGTCTCATTTTAGCTAATTAAGTTACCGAATAAGAAAGAAAGAAGTTTGTGTTTCATTTTTGTTGACCGATTATAGACCAGGAACGATGACCGTATGGCGACATCATCTTTCGGAAGGTACAACCCACTCTGGTAGTTCGTTCATGGTATTTTCTACCCATTCCTTTTTTTCCGTATTGTTCAAGCTAGTCCATTTTTTCTCAGGGATACACCTCGGGTATACTGGTCCAAGTGAGATCTTTGTTGGCCCAAGTGAAGAGCCTTCCGCGTCTGACGTGACCGCAGATACAACGATAGGGAGTTTGGCACAGAGTGGGAGGTACATTGGCGGGCCAAAGTTGAATCGGTCGGTTCGTATCACCGGGAATCTCCAGGCGAATATAAGATTATTGTGCTTACTTGATGTGACAGACATATTGTTTTAGATACGAATACTTGCTGCGTAAATATCATTTCAATTTTGCGGAGTTTCGTGAAGCATTGTTTTATAGGATAGTTGTATAGGATGTGCAGTGTTGAAGTTATAAAGTCGCCTAATGGGACCGAGCACGCTTTCGTGAAGGGGATGGACATTACGAGCGCGACGGAAGACGAGTTCAGAGACAACCTCGCGAAGAATGGAAAACCAATATTGGTGTATTTTTTGTTAGCCCACCCGGAGAGGCAGTGGAAGTCATGGATCCGTGCCATAGAAGACATCCGCGAATTGTACCAAGAAGTGCACATAGTGGTGCAGTGCCGCGGGTTCAATTCAGATCTAGAGGAGGGGAAAGATGTCCTGACAAAGCAATTCCCTTCCATGATTTTCCATGTGTTCGGCGACGCACCCGAGCAGGACGAGGATGATACGAAGAAAGAACAAATGAGGGGTCATTCAAAAACATGGAAAGGAGACGAATGCGAACTCAGGGGGGACGCCTCCACGGACCCGTGGTGTGGGGAGTACAGGGGGATCAAAACGTTGTACGAGGTGGCGAAAGACAATCCAGACTCTATCGTAGCATATGGACACTCCAAGGGCATCTCATATTACGAAACATTCGGTGAATCGCATCGCGACAGCACCATTGCTTGCTGCTATGATCTTTTGAAGCGGCCATTGAGAGGACTAGACGCATTAGCGCTTTTTCCACAGGTTTCAACTGTCGGGATTGTTAGCATGGCAAGAAGCAGTTGTCTCACCAAGAAGATTTGGTTTAATTTCTATATGGCTCGGGCAGACATAATAATAAAAAGTGGTGAGCCAAAGAAGACGATATACAGGCACTATTACGAATGGGATTACATAGCCAATAATAATGACGATGGGAACAACTGGTCATACAATACAAGATCATGTTGTTGCGCCGACACTTTCCCTTCGCAAGGAAAAGGAATAGACTGTTGTATCAGGTGCCGTAGCTCCGACGATAGAACACTTACTCGTAGCGAGATATTCCCAAACATGGGATTGCATTTCGATCCTAACGGGCATTACGAAAGCGATACAGGTGAGTCATTCGTTGTCGATAAAAAGAAGATCATGATGAAATCATGACAGCGCCAATAAAATCTTGCCTACAACAGCGTCTATGAATATACGACATTCGGATATTGAATTATATTCGCCGCGATACCGTAACACCATGTTTTGATATATGTCTTCAATGAACTCGGTGCCGTGTGTGTCCATATAAGAATAGAACTTATCGATCGCAGTGTTAGGGAACGCTCTTTTATCATCTCGTGAGGAACTGACATTGCTGAGGAACACTGCTACGACAATGCACCATAGACCGCAATAGCCCATAGGGTTCCAGGAATTGTCGGGAGAGATTGATATGGACGGTTCCACAGACTTACCATCATGTGAGATCATGACATGATAAGCAGTGTGGTTTGCCCAGTGTTTTCCGTTAGGATCGAAAAGAAAGAAGCTAGGCTTGTTTCGAACAGTCTTTTTCTCGATAATGATACCGTGACTTTCGTTACCGGATTCATGTACCGTGAAGAAGTAGAAGCCGTCAGGCTTTCTCTTGCGTCTAGTCTCGTTGAAATCGAGATCGGCTCTGTGAGGAGTATCAGTAGAACCGTGTACTTTATCGAGCAATGACACGATGTTTTTCTCGAGGTTCCTTATTTTCACCTGACACATAAGTCCCTTGCTCATCTTTTATAAAGAGTGAGCACAATATATTTACGTGGTGTTTGGATGATATGATCATATGTGTGTATCGATCGTATCATATCCTGGTTCATCCCCAGACCAGCGCGTCGAGAATGTTGTTATACTGAATGCATGAATCCCTAAACCATGTGTTTTGTGTTCTACCGAATCTCAGTGGTCTAATGACCCTTCCTTTCGAAACAGATTCACCTTTTTCTATGAAGCTTTGGCACCCACAATCGCATCTGAGTCTGTATCTGGATCTAGTGATAGGATAGGCCATTTATTCTCTATTGTATGATAGACAAAATTGAAATGACTTAGAAACGAGATTGCTTATGCAATAACGAGAAATGACTGACCACTACGAACAGCAGAACAAGGAGATGTTATCGGCAATAAAGAAGTATCCACATCTGGTGAACTTTGTAAAGAGATTCGGCGATCGCGACGGAGGATTTATGTTCTCGACGGCACCCGAAGTGATGGAGATAATGGCACTGCCAGAGGTAGTGAAAGCGGGTCATAGTGGATGTAGCGCGGCATGTGCGCTAAGGTATTGTGAATATATGCTAAACGACGAGGGTGTTGTGCCGACAGCCTGGGAAGAGAATCCTATCGCAAGTACCTAACCACCCTGTTAAGTAATAAGCGCAACCACATTATGCAGAAATCGACATGGTCGTTATTTTTTTCCATCAGAGACACTTGTACGTGATCTTGTGTTCCCATCATGATACAGATTGTCGAGGTATGAGATGCAATCCGATAGGAACTCCGTTGTGATTGGATCGCCTACGTAAGTAGAAGCAAGTTTGGATAACCCAGCGACCCATAAAGTTATAAGGCCTTTATTGCGCCTTATAAGTGTATCAGTCTGTTTGCGCTGTAGATGTGTAAGTGCGGTGTCGGAAGAAAGGCCCTGGATCCGCGTAAAGAATTGTCCGTAACCAGACAAAGCGATGTCCATTTTATCACGCATGTCCTGACGTGATTGACCATAGTAAAATCTCTCTATGGCGGAAACGAAGTAGTATGGAGAGCATAGGCATATATTGCCACTTTCATCAAAGCCTATCTTTGAAGGAGTTTTCATCTCACCGAGAGCATGGAAGAGTGACTCATATTCTGTTGCGGTACGACACGCAGAGTCATAGAAGGATTCCCAACGACTCATTAGTAGCTACTATAACAAGAGAGATGTTCTCTAGCTTATTTCATGTCATAGATCGATCTAGATCGGAAAGACTATACGATTGACCGTAGACCCACGACGCAGAGTCGCCACAAGAAGGAATATTTTGTTTTGTCCAATTGTATATCCTTCTTCCTTGACTGAAGAATGCGCTTGTCCGTGTGATGGCATAGAAGTGCATATTGTGAGGTATTATACCGGTAGTGATTCGTAGGAATAGACCGCGAGGTCCGCCGGGTGCGACAGGGTGTTTCATGGTGATTTCATCATGGACTTTGCGCCATCCATTAACGTCGCGGCCTAGGACGATGGCATCCATAATGATAAGTCGCTGTATATGTGGTAAGCCAGAGAGTTTTCGCACGATTTCCATATGACAATACATGATGAGAATATTTCGAACAAAATTGACTTATTCGTCACCGAGAATACGTATTACATACACGTAAAGATGAGACAAACAACACTAGGGCAGCTAGAGGGATGGGCAGTAACGAGCAGGGGTCTGGCAGACTTCATTTATGACCCGGATATCTTACATGCGGAGTTTGTGAACATGACGGACGAGCAGAGAAAAAAGTACTGCATGGTGTGTACATCAGATAGCATCAGGATGTGGATAAAATCCGACACAGATATGAGACCATGGAAGCCTAGAGTAATGAAGAAGAGATGTTCGGTTCCTCTCCTCAAGTCCCATGTACAGAAAGCTATTAGGAGGAAAGACTATCTGTCTGCTAGAGAGGGAGTACTAGCTCTTCTGACTCTCGACCCGGACCAGATACTCAGGCGGTTGGGTGTGATTGCAGTAGAAGACGTATGTCTAACGAGAGGCTTTAGCGTGTTGACCTGGCTAATGATGGCATCAAAGGCGCGGCCGTTGACGAAACAAGATGTAGTGTTCTTGGTGGGCTATACCATGTGCTTGTGTCATGTAAACACATTTTACAATCATAGGCGGATAGAGCCTGCCTACAGACCAGAGATCGAACGAATCGAACACGGAAGTAGAAGCGAGATCCTGGCGTTGTTCCATCGGACGAGGTATGGCGGAATGAAAGGGGACATACAGCTTCTTAGAGACGCGACGTCGTACTACACAAGAGCGCCCTGGGAAGTAGCCGATCTGAACATATCTTTGAATCCGGGAATAAGAATCGATCTGGTCGCCCAAAGGATACCGATTCTGAATGCGGCGATAGACTTCCATCCATTTCCAAAGATAGTGATGATGATATCGAATGAAACATCGATAGCACCGTCTCGTGTGAAGAGGTTGATTTGGGAGATCGAATCAGCATACAATGAGCGAAAGGAGTCAACAAAATTAAAGAGTCGCAGTGCATGCCTCGAGGAAGGAAGTGAGTGTGTGATGTCGTGCTTAGGTGATATAAGGAAGCAGATAGTAGATGAATGGGTGATCTAACGACGAGAGTTCTTGGTCTTCTTAGCAGTCTTCTTAGCAGTCTTCTTAACCGTCTTCTTGCTCTTCTTCTTGTTGTTCTTCTTGTTGTTCTTCTTGTTGTTCTTTTTCTTGGTCTTCTTCGCAGTTTTCTTAGCAGTCTTCTTGTTCTTAGATCTCCGGCCACCCAATGCAGGCTTAATTCTTTTGACTCCGGTTGGGCTCCCTGAAGGGCTGCCGCGTTTGATACCATTACTAGGACTAGAATCATGATCCAATATACACATACCCTGCCTTAATCGATCAAACAACGTAGCTGCCTGAGAACGAGTGAGATAGCCATTGTAGGCGGTGGCGAACTCTTCAAAGTCGGCGTTTTTGCAGCCTGCAAGGAGTCTAATCCTACTACCTGAATAAGACTCTGGTCCTTTGCCTGTCGTATCAGGGTCTCGCACTAGGAAGTGGCAATCAAATAGCGGTCTGCCATCGTCGGTGAAACCAGGAGGAGTTGTACCGGAAGCACAATTTTTTTCACGAGAGACTGCCTCAGCTGCGTCTAGCTCCTTACCCAGTACCCAAGTGATCTTGGATAGATCGGCGTCCATAGGACTGTCGGGAGATTGCAGTGATTCTGCACATCGGAAAGCCTTGAACAAGCCATTGCAGTCTGTAGTAACAATGTCTTGCAAACGACGTCTATAGTCATCGAGATCTTGAGAGGTAGCCTGTGCCCGGTTGACGAGCATATCGATAAGAAACTGTTTTTTCTCAGCAGGGGTAAGTGGATTCTGGAACTTCGAGTCTTTAACGTAAGCAGGAGCGACAGTGCCTGGAGAAGATCTAAGGGAGAACCTTGTGGTCGGATTAGACGTGATTTCGGAGACGCTTAGACCACGTTGTGTGGAGATATCTTCGACGTCGTTTGTGGTAGAAGAGAGATATATTCTAGGGAGAGCGTTTTCTAGTTTGGCCTTATTTAACACCTCTTGTGCGATCAAAACGTGGCCGGGTGTAGGAGGGTTCATCCGACCAACGGTAAATACAACCTTATTATCGTTCATTATATATAGTTCTGATTTAAACCAACATAAAGGGCATCCTCCTCAAGTATGTGGTCTCGTAGTGTAACGGTTATCACTGAGGGTTCTGATTCCTCCAATCTGGGTTCGACTCCCAGCGAGACCTTGAACAAAAGAAGAGAAATTATTTAAAGAAATCACATCTATGCTAGATGGTGAGGGCGAGCTGTTTGTCAGTGTCGAGTATCGCAGCCACCGATGGCAAGACCATCAAAATAAACTGACTATATAATCATTTGCATACGTAATGCGTATTAGAAAACTTATCTTATGATGCCAGCATGCGTATCATAAGAGAAAAGATGGCGTGAGCCTTTTTCTATATTTTTGTGAATTAGATTAGATGTCATCAATGTCTATGATTTCACCGAATTGAGACGTGACAGACTGAGCGTTATTCTTGATCTTACCGCTAGCCTCAGCTGCAAGTTCGGCTTCAAGCGCAAGTTCCGCGTCTGTTTTATCGACAGAAGTATCGAACTCGAAGTCGTCGGTCGTAGTAGTATTAAGACCGGCTTTTTCAGGATCGGCGGTGTCGAGGACGTCCCATTTTCCGGATGGATCGTCAGAGCGGAGTTTCTTTTTGTCGGCCTCGTTATATACTTCGAGAAGGTCGCATTTTTCTAACTTACCATCAGATGTGCCTTCCCATGAGCGGTCGCCGACCATTACCCATACACCTGGGGATAGGATATTACCCCTCTTGCCTCGGCCTCTGAACTTATTCCTGATAATACAGAGCCTGGATTTGCCGTCTTCGCATAGAACCTCACAGTTGGCTCCACCGTAGAGCTTGACAACGCAAGCGTATATTTCACCGTCTTCACTTCTTGTCCTAGTGCCCTTCGGGCCTCCTAGGTGTTTGCGTCCGATTTTTTTACCTCTATTACCTCCAGCGTTTTTCACCATTGTTCTTAGTTGTTATGATGTGAACGGATGTCGTAGACAAAACAAATCAATTTTCTAGTAAATATGTTATGAGTATTCAAATCAACAAAAACGATCGTGCTCGTATCATAGAAAATCTTTGCGAATTATGGTCGCGATTATGGGGAACCAGGGAAGAAGCAGGATACATGGCTTACTATCTCCACATCTTCATACTGGTGTCTATCATGTGGTTGGTGTTTGTGTGTGAATCGTATTTTGGTTGTGTGGTAGGCGTAATGGGACTTGCGGGTATAGCGTCGCTTCACCTGGTATTCGATGGATGCTTCATGACGCGCATGGAGAGGGAGTTGTTGAATGATAAGACGTGGACAAGTGTATGGAGTATTCTTTTATGGCCTTACGTGTACTTTTCCGGTGAAGCTGTATCAGTAGGATTGCTAAGGGAAAAGATCGTGACGATAGGTGTAGTAATGCTGCTAACAGGAGGCGCTCAGTTGTGGAGAAGGCACGGCAACACCGAAGAAAGAAAATGGACCGAAGTCCTACTTTTTCTGTTTGGTTTTTCTGTTTATTTATTTGTGATTTTTATGACTCTTACCTGTAGTAGTGATGGTGTAGATTACCAGTCCCAGTCTTCCTCCTCACCCCACTTCAAATTAAGTTGACCGCGTCGGGAGCCCCATTTTTCCCCGCTGTCTTCTTCGTCAGAGTCAGAATCAGACATCATGTCGGCCCAACTAGTTGTCGGCATTTTCTTCGCGAAGGAGATTGGAGGCAAAGGTTCCTTCTTGGCGATAGGTGTAGGTTTCCAATCGGCAGAAGCGATGGTAGCCCACAAACCTTTCGGCATGAAGACCTCCTTGGCGTTGAGGTCCTTGGTAGCGACAGGCGTAGGACCTTGTGTCACCACTTGTTCTTCTTCGTCGTCACTGTCAGACATGAGAGCGGAGAACGCGTTGGGAGGGAGTGCGACAGGCCCAGAAGCTTTCTTGCTGCGCCCGGAAGATTCAGCTTCCTCCACACGTCTTCGAAGACGTTGTGCTGCGTTCCAAGAGCGGCCGGCTTGTCTTTCCTTGAGCTGCACCTCGCGAATGCGTTTGTTTCTGAGCGCGATTTCTCCGCAATAAGAAGGAGTATGACCCTTCTTATGGCAGTAGTTGCATTCCGTAGATAGCAACTTAGGGCATACAACTTTCCCTTGCGGGCCAGGTACATCGCGTACGTAGTGGGAGGTATATACCTCTCTGGGCTCACCTGCATTGTGGCATACAGTACAGAACGGACCCTTCTTGGATCGTCCGGCGGAGCTGCAAGTGTTGCTGATAGTGCTGCGACAGTTCATTGTTGTGTAGTAGATTTGATAACTAGAAGTTTTTAGCTATTTTAGGATACATCTATAGCGAGGAGGGAAAAGTAATTCAATTTTCTGCATGCGTTCTGGACATAAACGCTATATCGTATGTAGTAATAAGCTATGCTAACTCGTTCAGCTTATGTACATCGAAAAAGAGCTATAGAACAGCAAACAATCGTGACAGAGGAGGTATGTAGACTGCCGGATCAGTGCGCAATATGTATGAGTGATCTAGCGGAATCACCGGTGTATCATACGCCATGTGGACATACGTTTCATACGGGCTGTTTTGAGCGCCAAATAGGGGAGATGCAGGGTGATAACAGGACTAGGTGTGCAATGTGTAGAAGGGAGCTGTCCCAATATATCTACGCTAATGATACATTGTCTAACATACCTCCACCATTGATCGTGATGCATATCCATCCGGCAGTAATGATGTTTGCGTTCATGTCGATGGAAGTTTATGAAGATGAGAACCAGTTTAACCTGGATAACATCGACTTTTCAAGTGAAGACGAGATGGATATGGAGATGGACGAAACAGACTCAGTATCTTAAAAAACAATCGTCAGATATAACAAAAATGCCAGGAGCTGCGGTAGCCGATGCGATCCTCACTAGTGGTAGAATGAATATGGACGACGTATTTTCGCCAGAGGCGGTGTATGCGTCATGGATGAATATGTCGTATTTTGCTTTGACAACAGGGATGCTGTTTTTCCATCTGACAAGGCAGAAGTCAATCAGAGCAGATAAGCACTTTGCTGCATTCACCGCGGTAGCTCTTCTAGTGATAAGCGTCTTTTACATTTTGGTGGCGATAGTACCATATAAATCTCGACTAGACAGAGCGCTAGGAGAGTGTATGAAGTCAGAAGATTGTGATATGAAGAGGGCACATGAGATCCATCGGGTAGAGCAAGTGAATGTGTGGATGGGATGGGCCACGATAGTGGTGAATCTAGTGATATGTTACATGATTTTCAACACGATCTAAAAATTGAAACGTATTTCCTCCAATACTTACAGTCAATTAAAACAATACGACCTGTTAACATTCGAAAATGGAATCAACTTGCACAATCTGTCAGGAAACAATAGCATCTGGAGATAGCTTCGTGAACTTGTCGTGTTGCAGCCAGAAGACATGCACAGAGTGTTTCATTCTGTGGATGAGAAAAGCGAACACATGTCCTACGTGCCGACATGTTCATGCTTCCAGACCGCAAGAACCGTCATTACAAACGGCATTGCAGAAGTATGGCATATGCAAGGATAGTGCGTACAGATTCGTGAATATGGCGATGGAACACAACACCATACAGCAATTTATCAAGGAGAACAAAGTAACAAAGAGGGAAGCAGAGATTTCGGAGTGCATTGGAGGCGGGATGATAAAACAGCTACTACACTTAGTTGAGACGGAGCACGAAATATAACAGCACGTGTGGAGGAGGAAGGAATATAATGTTTCCTTTTTCTAATGGTAGGTCGAGAGATAGTTGGATACATAGGATCCTTCGGGCCGGCCATGATTTTATGCGTGATAGTCGTAGAGGAGGTATACGATGGTGCGTCCACCACCCGGATAATTTGGTTACTACTTTGGCAGCCTATGAGTATCGCACTAAATACCTTGCTGAAAGAAGTGATCAACGAAGAGAGACCATCCGGAGGTGAGCACATAAACATGATAGAAGAGGTGATAGACAGCGGATCAAAGGGGATGCCTTCGGGACACGCCCAGATGGTAGCATCGGCATTTACATTCGTCATGCTGTCGGGAAGCAGGACAGTTCTTGCAGGAGTTACCGGTATTCAGTCGGTAACAACAATATGGCAGAGACTGGCGTATAAGAAGCACACAAAAGAGCAGGTTATGGCAGGGTTATGTGTAGGTGCGATTTATACGATGCTATTTTTTAGTTGTTACGCAAGCTTGAAATAGACTTAAAGGCGAATCGACTAAGAGTATTGTGGCCCGAAGCCACGAAGGGATCATGCAGCTTAAAACCATAATAACGAAGGTACGCCAGTAAGGTGTACATTACGATCCCTGCTAGGAATCATACAGCTTATAAATAGATAATAACACTGAACGACACTAACGTCGGTCAGATAGATTCCAGTTGATGGAGGTGAGCGAATGAGCGAGCCGTCCCAAGCACGAGCTTCCGTGTGCTAGTGATGTATGCACACGAAAACAAAATATGGCTTCTCTATATACGATAAATGAGAGGAGGAGCGATAATAGGAAGAGGAACTTATGGGGTAGTAAACTACCCAGCAATCCCATGTCGAGATGCAGAAGATGGTGCCGATGTAGGGCTCGTATCGAAACTTCTGAGTACTGAAGACGCTGAGGAGGAGTACAGTGAAACCAAAGAGGTGTCAGCAATAGCTCGAGCAACCATAGGAAAAGAGGCTGCGGTGAGGTATTTCACCTTCCCAGTTGGTCCTCCTTGTATGATAAGCAAGGAAGAAGTATCAAAACAAAGTGTCCAAGCATATGCGGACCAATCACTAGGCAGCGCACTAGGAATCATAAGAAGCGCGATCGAACAGCCTGATAAATACAGGGTGTTGCACATGCCGTATGGTGGAATAGCTGGTAATGTATTCACAGCCGCCGCCATTAAACGAAACGACATGGCCGCACTGAATAGCTTTAAACAAAACCTAATTGAAACATTCGAAAACGGATTGCTCCCTCTTAACAAAAAAGGGGTGTATCACAAAGACCTGAAACTCGATAATGTGGTCGTCAATGATGACGGAGTAAGGATCGTAGACTGGGGTCTCGGTCTAGTAAGAAAAAGCCCGTATAGAGATACATTGCTTCCCACCAGTGACAAACGGATCATACCAGGCTACGTCCAGTGGAACGCACCTACATCGGGTCCGATGATGGTCGGCTCTGACGGGGTCATGGATATGCCTAGGTGGGAGAACATAATGGATAAAGTCCGAGACGCGAGAGAAGATGGAGATGAAGGACCCAAGTTACACAAAGACTGGATAGTTAATCTTTTGAGAGAAGCATGTAAGGGTAAAGAAGGGAAAAGCGCGGAAGCAGTTTTGACGCAATACCAGGAAGACTTGCAAAACAAATACTGGTCCAAGACAGCGGAAGAAGTTTTGCCCGAGAGAAAAGAGAGTTTCTACGAAGCATACCATAGGGGTGTAGATGTATGGGGATTAGTAGCGTGCTTCGTGGCATTAGCTCTATCGTCATCGGCAATACCGGACAGCGCGAAGGAGCCCGCGTTGGAAGCGCTTCTTATGTTATATACACCTGACTCAATTGCGATGGACGATGAGCAAGTAGCCGTTATAATGGCGAAGCTAAGAGAAATAACGTTTTAAGACCAAGTTGTCCAGTAAAGTAGAAAAGCCGAAGCTTTTCGTTTTTTGTTTTGTTTTTTGAGTTATATATTACTTACCTTTTGTAGCTGTTATCCCCTTAGTTGAAGTCAATGCCTGACCCGCTTGGTGGAAGATGAAGAGGACCATCGTCATTATCATTAATGTACGAGCCCCAGACATATCTGCCTCCTTGGAACGTTCCGATGGCATCGCGCGATGATGGCATATCCCAAACATCCGGTTCATTAGTTTGTCTAACGAGGCCGGGTGGACCAGTGAAGGCTGAACCAATGATAGGCTGGACGGAAGAGGGTGTGGCGAGAGGCTGCATAATGCTACGACTGCGTTGGTCAGCGGCATCAAGACCTGAGAATGTCTCTTGGACCTCGCCTTCCTCGAGCATGAGTTCTTGAATGGTCATTGGTCCCTTGTCTTCTGTAGCATCAGTGAGGTCCGCGATGGCGGTCTTCATGTTCTCGAGCTCCTTTGTCAAGCGGTCGTTTTCCTTTTCCTGCAGGGCAAGCTTCTTTGCCAGTTCAACCTCAGTTGCACTAAGAGGGTTCTTGTTTTTGTTGAGAATCCAAAACCAGTTTTCGTGGTATTGTAGGACAGCTCGGCTGTTTCCAAGGATGTCTTCTTGAAGTTTGCGGTTCGCAGGCGTATCGTACCAGTGTGTGAAGTGGACGAACGCGATATAGTACTTGAATCCTTTAGGTGTCAGCTTGTCGACTACATCGACCCGGTCGATTTCCCCGACCTTCTGATACTGGAACTGCTTGCCGATATATTCAGCGATAGCTGCTTCATGATCATCTTTATTCATTCCATAGGATAGCGGGAGGCCTCTGGCATCGCAACGGGGAATGTACAGAGACATTTGTGCATCGAAGTTAGTTGTTGTCATTTTCTTGTTACTTAGTGTAGAACGCTTGTTGGTTATTAGATGCTGTACAATCGAACAACATAACCCATTTCAATTTTCTGGAAAACTTTTGCAGAAGATTGACTAAAGGTATTTGACCTGAGACTTGCTCCGTGTAAGCATCCCACCACCGAAGTTGAGGAGCACATAGAAAAAGTTGTAAACAGTGAATGACGCGAGGAATCCGATGATGAACGTCACGACCATTTTCTGAGGTTTGGTCATGAAAGCCATCCCTCCGGAAAACCAATAGTTGTCTATGGTGTGAAACCAACCATACTGTTCGTCGAGTGACAAGCGAAGTTCTATGATAAGCACGGAGATGGTAGCTGAGGTAAGAGCGTTAAGTAAGAAAGCTTTCAAGACGTTCGTAGATCTAAACCCTTTTATGAAGGCCATCCGGTTATCTTCAGGTTAGAAAGAAAAACGCTTAAAGCGCGACCGAGTATCTAACCCAGTAGAGAATGAGTACCATATCCAAGGCCGCGAGCAGGACAAGTCTAACGAAAAACGTAGGGTTCAGCCAAGCTGCAGAGGCGTTTATAGCGGATTCCTGGCATTTGGTAGAGAACGAGCGAGACAGAGTGACATTTAAGCTACCTGGCTCGGCATATGATGAGTTCAAACTTCGTGCAACGCAGACACATGTAGAAGTCGTGATACCTCTACCAAACTCGATTGTAGCGTACTGCACACGTTTCGATAACTATTTCGCTGCATCAGAATACATATTGACCAGGTTTGAGGACTATAAAGAAGTCGCTGGATCCGTAATGGAAGAGGATACCGTGAATAGCGCGGAAAATTGAATATAGTTACTTATTATTCATTGTCATAAACAACATAATATGGCAATGAAAACGACTCTCAAGACTCTATACAACTCTGCTGATCTTGATGGGAAAAGCGACGCAGCTGTGGGGCTGTTTACCCTTGCGGTAGAAGACGACGTATCTCCTCCGATGAAATCGTTCAACTGGGTCCTGATTACAGACAGGTCTGGGTCGATGGATGTCGGCACGAAGATGACAAGGTTAGAGACAGTCAAGCACACAATGAAGAAAATGATGGAATATTTCCTTAAGGATGCAAAGGAGCGTGACGCAGTTCATCACGTACATATCTTGATGTTCGACCATACCGTAGAACATTGGGATACGGTAGTAGACAAAGACACGGATATCAGCGATGCGTTGGCGAAGGTCGCCTCAATAAGCAGTGGAGGAGCGACAGACATAAACAAGGCGTTGATGACGGCGGCAGATAAAAGGCTGAAGAAGGGGAATACAAAAACAGCGGTCGTGTTGCTATCGGATGGAGAAGTTACGCAAGGTACGACATGTCATGATACCATCATAGCGTCGTTGTCATCAATATCCATTGCAGCGCTGGAAGGATGCATCGGAGGCATGGACTCAGTGACTTACGCAATCATGGGATACGGTTCAGACCATAGCGTGGAGTTATTGGAGTCTATGGCTTCTCAATGTGGTGGGAGTTACTACTGTGTTGAAGGTATCGAAGGAGCAGGTGTATGCTATGGAGAAGTAGTGCACGAGGTGATCTTCGAGAAAGGCCGATCAGGGAGCATCACTGTATCAAATGGAGAGATCTTCGATCCGATAAAATGTGTTTGGTCAGACACGATAGAAATTGGTACGATAAGCTCTGGCAAAGTATACAACTGGTCGCTGAGAAAAACCGAATTAAGCGAAGATATTACCGTGTCTCTAAACTACATTTACATCAGCGATGGCGAATGGCATGGTGGCGGCGACTTAACAGTCACACCGAAAGAGCCCGATATCGGACAAGAGGATAGAGAATGTAGACTGTATGAGCTCCGAAGTAGGACGTTGTGTCTGTTGAGAAAGGCAAGGGACCACTGGCATACTGCACAGAATTGCCTTGGTCTTCGTCGTGTCAGCATGAGACGACCCCCCAGAGCGAGGCTGTATGACTCAGACAGTGACTCTGACAATGACAAGTTATTGACTCTTCCGGCTCCGCCACACCGCGAGCCTCAGACCGAGACCAAAGTCGAAGATAATAGTCCGACTAGAGTGCTGATGAAAGAGATGGACGACATGATGCAGGAGCTGAACGGCGCCAAAGAGAAACTGGGCGACGATGATGGATTCATCTCTGGGCTATGCGATGACATCCATGTTGCACAGAAGGCTCTTACTTCCTCAAATGGATATGCCTATATAGTTGCTAGACACGTGTCCCAAGGGCTTCAACGGGCTTACAATGCATCAGATCTGTCAGACCTCATGCCTGGGACGGTCGCAAGTAACGATAATTACGTCATGAGCCCTGGATTGACTACTCCTTACTTGTCGAGGGAGACATCCGCAGGTGCTGTCCTAAGAGAAATATCACAGAGTGAGGATACTGAAGAGCTATAAATAGGAGCGGACGAAAAAGGTATTTTTTTTGCTAATCATAGTACAAAATGTCTGAGGAAGTTAACATGTCTGAGGAAGTTAAGACGGCTGAAGAAAAGCAAGGGACGACCATCCCTCTTTTGGCAGACGAGTCAATTGAACATGATACACGAGTTGAAGATGCCGTAATATTGGCATCGGAAGAGGTAAAAGCTGTGTTAGAAGACGCGGTGATTGGTGGAATGAAAGAGCTTGTTTCAAGTGAGACCAAAGATGCAGGGGAGTTGATAGAGAACGCGGTAGAGAACGCGGTAGATAATGTGGTGAAAGAGGGGGTAGAACTCGTAGAGACGGCAAAAGACGAAGTGCTAGCTGGCATAAGAGAAAAGATGAGTGAATGTGGGATCAAGAAGTCAACACTTGCGGTCTTAGTTAGATACACAGTAGAGGCAGTCGAAGACACTCCTATGAAAGGAGCAGATCAGAAGGATTATGCTATCAGGCTGATCGGAGATCTAATATCGGAGCTGCCAGCAGGTGAAGAGAAAGAGTTTTTGGAGATCGCATTGAGCTCGGGGAGTGTAGAAGGTACAATCGAGTTGATTGTATCTGCATCGAGAGGAGAATTGAACGTGAATAAGGTAGTTGAGGTAGCAAGTACATCATGTTTATCAGGTTTACTAGCTTGCATGGCTAAAAAGCAAAACTAATGGTTAAGTATAGCCATGGACAAAGCTTTAAAAAAACAACGGACGTGGTCATGTGAGGTCCATCCAGGTTGTATGTTCTCGATACCATGTGAGTGCAAAAATTGTATTGATTTCGACATAGCTCTAGCATTTCAATCTAGTCAAGAATACCAGAGTCTACAAGAGTCGGTTCATAAAGCTCAGAAAGTTGCCGCTGGATCGCAGGAAGAGCAGCTAAAGCCTGATTTACGTGGGAATCGTTATCGGCCTCGTGTACAATGGAGACAGCCCTTAGTAGATCGGAAGGAGTAAGCAAACTGCCGAATGGATGATTTATGATGGAACTAGACATAGGAGACTGTGAAAGAGATCGTGATGGGAACTGTTCTCTGCAGACTGGACAGCTAGATGACTTGTTAGAAAGCCAATTTTTGATTGCTTCCGGTTCGAATACGTGAGAGCACGGAAGTATGCAAACATGCACACCTTTGTCGAAGTCAGTCAATGTGATAGGACAGCGTTCTCCTGGTGGCCCGGAGTAATCAACGGTTTCCAACGAGGAGATGAAAGCAGGACACGTAGTATTTGTATCTTGAACGGGGAATAAGTGTGGAAACAATGGTGGTAATTGCAGATCAGAATCAGACATAGTTAGCAGGTATATAGGTGAATACGTAATTTGTTTTATGCAATTTACGTATTACATTACTCTAATGTAATATTTAGCTCCACATAACTCTGTATCGAGAGCTATTCAGTTGTTGTTCGAGCTGGGTCCATGGTGTCATAGATCTGAGTTTGGCGGTATCACCGCCTGTGAAATGTCCCATTATGGCCGGACTATATCCTGATGCAGTGATGACCCCTTGAGCTTGCGCAGCACAGGGCATACCGGTTGTGGTTCTCATGTTCCAGTAGACTATCGTCGGAGCAGGATAGGCTTCAGCATGTATGGAGCGCAATCCGGCTTCCATGAACGTCTTCTTGATCCGGGCGTCCATAGTTCCTGCGAAAGAAGTATCGGCATTATCGATCTGCATATCCGAAAGGACACACAATACGAGACTCTCGACTTCACTGGGAGTAAGTTGCCGTGCGACGCATGCTTCTGCGATGAGTTCAAGTGCAGATGCGAAGTTGGTGGATGTTCCAGACAGAGCGCGTTTAGAGTTGATAATCGACATGCGTTCACAGAACGTTGAGGCGGTGCTTAAGTCTATCCACGAGGGGCGTGTGGCGAAAGTCATAACACGAGGTCCGAGTATAGACTGTTCGGCGATGCGCAAGGCCAAACCCATGGCCGCATACAATGGGCAGTTCTCCCATTCCATGGAGCTGGATGTATCGAGCATGGTAACCCAATTGTTAACGGTTCCGGATGACTCTTGGTTTTGCTGAGCCCATGCGAGGTCAAGTAATTTCCTTTCGTCACTCGAGAACCATTCTTGTTTCCCGCTGCTGCGAATGAAGTCTCTACATAGAACGTCGAGTCCAAGACGTGACGATTTATATGACGAGTTGCCTGAAAGACAAGAAGTGATATACGCGTTGTAATTGTCTGCACACTTCATACGATCTGCGTCGTTGTGTGCGTCGGTGTTGGATCCATTACAAGCGAAAGCGTGCCTCTGTCTGTGCATAGTAATACTAGTGACGTCCTTACTAAAGTCAATATCGCTCCATCTCCCATCACATTGCAGGACTTGTGTAGTGTTGGAGGCAACGTTAGTTGAAGCGATGAGCTTCCTGTACCTGGTAAGTGCAGCTTTATCAGAACAGTCAGGGAAGATCTGACTGGCGAATATGGTGGCCTGCCAACCGAACTTCCGGCTTTTCTCTCTGGGAAGCCATTTGCACAGCATAACTGAGCTACTGTCATCCATCAACGAGGCCGTAACAAGTTCGACAATGGATCTAACTACTAGAGAAGACTCCCAGTGTGCTACACCGTTTAAACGTTTCCAAGCATTGAGAATATACTTAGCATCCTTCCAACTGCCGTATCCGTGACCATCCAGAGAATCGGTAAGCGCATAGGTAAGCAACATACGGACCATATCAACACAATGATCGGCATCGCGGCAATTATCCCAAGCGAGGATCATGTTATGAAAGAGGGCGTACTCACCTTTTCCGGTGCCATGAATGTCCCTGACACGCGCGAGAAATGAGATGAGGTAATTGGCTTTATCAATGTCATGATAGTTACTTTTCACTAGATCGGCGTATGCTTTAACCGGTGGGGAAAGGGATATATCTGCGTAACTGGCTTGCCTTACACACTGGAAGTCGAGTGCGACGAGCGAATCTTCAAATGTGCTTTTAGAGCTAGACCATGCATGTTGAGGAGTACCATTTTCACCGAATGATAAAGAGTCTAAATGAGATGTAACTAGATCTGCCATGATTAGAAATACTCTCATGATTGCTTTATACCTTTTAAGAAATGTGTCAACGTCTCCTTCTTGTTTTTTTATGGTTCGATATGTATACTTTCTTTGTTGTCGAATTGTGTTTTCTCTCTCTAAAAATCATCAGCAAGGAAGCGACATCATGAAAAGTATCTACAGTAGAAGGGAATGCCACGTCTGCAAGTGAATCAATGGGTACGAACTTTGGATTACCCAAGTAGCCACTAATTACATCATCCGCAGTACAACGAATATGGAAAGCGGACATGGATGATAGACGGAAGTTTCTTCCGATTAGTTTTCGAACAGAGTGCATGAATTGAACGATTGAATCTTTTTCTACCCATCCTGAAGAAACAGGTAGTTGTTGTTGATTAAGCTTAATGATATCGCCGTTTTTTGAGACGACTACGGCGAGTCCTTTTATATTGGTCATCTCCTGCGGATAGAAGATATCGTAGAGTTTTTCTTTGTCATCAATTTCTTTAATCCAGGAGGTATCTAAGTCTTGATCTACCAGCGCCATACTAAACTACGAATAGAAGACTTACCGTATGATTTAACGCTGTCACTTAATCATCGCTGGTATATTCCTCTTCTTCCCATTCACAATCATCTTCGTCGTCGTCAGACCCATAATGATCGTACTCATCACGATGTTGGTCATACCAGTCAGCGATGTCTGGGTTCATCTCGCGATAAAGCCTATTTCTCTCCTCGAGATACTCCATCTGTTCACGAGCGTCGACGATTCTAGCTCGCTCCTCCCAATCGATGTAGCCAACCGGTCTCTGCACGGGAGGGCCATGTGTTGTAGTGATTCTTCTGGTCTTCTTATCGAGAGTCATCGACACCCATCCAGCAGGCACTGAATCTTGTCGTTTGATCGTGTCCTCTTCTTTCCGTGCCTCGACCGCGGAAAGCCAAGAAGATTTAACGGTCTCATTATCCGGGACGGTTACAGGTAGCTCGGGTTCGGGTTTCTTTTCGGTAGCTAATGAAGGATATGATTCTTTGTCGTCAACTGGAGGCGGCTTAGTAGGCATTTGGACTACAGATTCTTTCCTATAAGAAGTCTGCGGCCTACGGGAGAACCTGTTGTTTTCTCTAGGGCCGTCTTGTCTGCCTCTTGATCCGCTGCGACTTGTCGTCCCATCTTCTGTCCCCCTGCCTCTTTCCTCTTTCATAGCGCCGAAGCGTGAGTTTTTCTTTGCTAAGTTCATGCTGTATACGGTCTGGTTGTTGTCTGTGTCATTTTGACACCTAATATTTAAACCGCTTACTAAAACCTAATAGGCTTGTAAGGTATTTCAGGATCAAATGAGTTAAAAGATAATGCGTAATCCAATCTGTGCAAGCATGTCTCCTAACAGCTACCCATTTTGTCGCTACCCTACGTATAGTCGTTAATACAGAGAACCCTTACAGGAGACCGTCCGCTGGCACCGAAAAAACGGAAAATTGAAAAGAGATTGGTGTTTACATGACACTAAAGCAGAATATGGATACAGATAAAACATTTCCGAGTATATGCATACCGAGAGTGTTTAGTGACGTGACTCGTGATGAGATACAGTCAACATTTGAGAGGCTCCTAGGGAAGGGGTATATTGAGAGAATTGACTTAGTCAATAGAAAGGGACAGGGGTCGAGCCAAGACTCGTTCTCCAGGGTGTTTGTCCACTTGGTAGAATGGCCATCTACCGAATCAGCAGAGTTCATTAGAGGTAGGCTTATAAATGGGGAGGCGGTAAACGTGGTATATAGAGAACCATGGTTTTGGAGATGTTCAGCAAGCAGGGTGCCTAAACCGCAAAGAAAGGTATATTGACGTAATGCACCAAACAATTCTTTTTCTGTGAATTGTTTGGAATAAAGATCACCTTATTATCTATACAATGAATCGCATAATACTTCAACAAGCGGCAGCCGTTCAGGGGCAGTCATGGGAAGATGGTTCAGAGCTAACACTACCGATCCGCTACGACGCAGCGGTCAAGATGGTGCTGCAGGTTGGTGGACAACTGCATATGCTGGCTGTAGATGGACAACAACCTGTGTCGTTTGGTATCGAAAACATCCGGGTAACTAGTAGTGGTGACTATATATTCGGTAACGCCAAGTTGTTTCCGGTGTCGGAGTCAATCATAACTGTTGATCGGCCATATCAGAAGCACAGGACCGCCGCGCCTGAAGTCGAGGCCACAGATACGCTACCTGCCAAGTTCCACATTTCCGTTGGTGCATACTGCCTATGCAAAACAGCACTAGAAGCTCTAGTGTTGGATGACCTAGAAAGTTTAAATGCGACAAAACTACACTGGACGGCGCAGCGAGCTACTGTAGAAAAGCCTGAAGAGAGACGTTTTCTTTACATTTAATTTCTATCTCTAGTCTATATGCATACGAAACGTCAACGTGAACGATACTCCAAACCAGTCTCATCTAACGGGTTTTCCAGTAGCGGCACTAGTCGTGTTCAGGGAAGAGTTGGACAGACCAGTCTAAGTAGAACATTGGTACATACACCGTTCAAGGGACCACTTCCAGTGGGACATGGGGGTTGCTGTGGTACGTATAAACAATCCATTGTCGATAGTTGCGATAATAGTACCCCGTCCGAGGGTAAATCAACAATGACCTCGAAGGGTGTGTATCTCTCAAGAGTAGAACATCCAACCTCAGTTTTCAATCCAGGTTGCGAGAGTTCGTGCTCGACAAATTACTATCTGGATACTTCTCCACTTAACAATAGCGCAAGCAGTCACACGAAGACCAAGGTGAATCAGCAGATGGCTAAGTGCTACGCTCCAAAAGAGACGAATGGCGTATGGAATTGCGATGGTAATTGCAAAGCTGCAGGTTATTATATAGGTGGTAAATACTTTCAGTATACTCCGTATGCTCGCCCTACAAACATCATGGGATCGCAAGAGTACCAGGCTACGGCTCTGGCTAGAAATACATGCATGGATTCAGCTCCACAAGGGTATGATTAACAATCATGTAAGGTATCAGACATTCGATACATGATTGATTAGTTGCTGCTTATGCAGCATGGTTTGCCGTTCGCATCATTACTAGCCCTCCTTTGCAACGCGCGTCTAACCGCGACCGACTGAGCACCAATTGTTGCGCCGACAACATACTTGTTATCGTATGTACTTGAGGCTGTATTAGTAAAGATAAGACGGCCTACTCCAGCACCACCTCCATTTGATGGACCAAAACCTACTGATGGATTGTAAGGCATTACTATATGGCTAGATTATAGATTAAACATATATTCCAACGAGTATATAACATGTCATCAACTGTGCTTATGAGAAGAAAACAGAAAGCGAAAGAGTTGTCTAAGGGTAAGTCTGGATTCTCCAATCGTGGCAGTACACGCAACCATTACTATACTGGCTCGACCGGTCATAACTCAGCGGTTCGCACGCCGCATTCGGGGAGTCTACCCAGGGGGCATGGTGGAAGATGTGGTGGTTATGCAGAACACATTTTATGCAACGGACTAATGCCGTCTGCGACCGCGACGACCGCAAACAATCCCAGCATGATGACTACAAGTGGATTGCTCTCCTCCAGAGTGCATAATATAACGATATGTCCAGACGGGTCATGTCCAAGCTATAACTGGGTTAAAAGTTTTAACCCGTTAGAACACTCGCAGAGCAATTATATTCACAAGGTCAAGGTAGAGGCGGTTTGTGACGATCAGATTAGGACAGACGCTGGGATAAGGCAGTGTGACGTACAGTGTAAAAAGTCTCACAATACATACTCCAAGAATGTAACTGATGGCGCTATGTCTTCAGGGGAATATACTGACACAGTACTTTACAAAAACAACTGTCTACCTACCCCTGCATGCAAGAAGCCGTTTCCAATGATTCTAAACAGGAACGGGTGTCTCACTGAGTACTATACACCTCAAGAAGCCATCGATGCTGGACTGTTACCAGCAGACTGGATGAACTGTGGCGCTGGCACAACGGAAGATGTCTTCTCCCAAAACCCTTACTAGGAAATTATATAAAGGATTCTCCTCTACTAAGACAATAAGAATGGAACTCAGCGTTAAGAAGCTAAGCAATGATGCAACAATTCCAACAAGAGGCTCAGCCGAGGCTGCCGGCTACGACCTATACTCCGCACACGACCTGGAGATTGATGGAAACGGGAAAGGTATTGCGAAAACGAACATCGCAGTGGCGATTCCTGAGGGACACTACGGCAGAATCGCCCCAAGGTCCGGTTTTTCGTGGAAAAATCACACAGATATTGGCGCTGGCGTGGTAGATTCTGACTATCGCGGGGATGTAGGGGTAGTGATTTTTAACCATTCATCACAGAAACTAAGTGTATCGAAAGGTGACAGAATCGCTCAATTGATTCTTGAGAAGATTTCAACGCCAATGGTCGTGGAGTACATCGAAAGCGAGTTACCATCTACGGTGCGCGGAGAAGGTGGGTTTGGATCAACCGGTCGCTAGAGTAATGTAATCATCGACTTGCCGAATGAATGCTTCGCCAAGAAGGGTGTTATCAAGCCTTTTTCTGTCACACGATCGACAGATGTATACTTCATATCTCAAGTCTTCAAAATTAGGGGTAATTTCGTAGTCTATCGAATTGCCTGTTATGCTACTACAGATAAAGCATCCTTGCAACCAACCGTGTCTTGGACAATGGCTGTTTTTGTATATGTACATGACCTTTCTTCGATTCATAAGCTATAGTTGGCTCGGAATAAAATACTTATACATCGAGCGTGTGAACGTTGTATAAGTGAGTTACTTATTTGCTAGCTTTCTTGTTTTTCTTGGTTCTACAGAAAGAGCGCTTTTTACCTTTAGCCATCTTGCATCCAGTAGTGGCAACACAAGCGTAAGGTTTCTTACCCTTACAGTGGCTCTTCGATTTCTTGGCAGTCTTGGCCTTGCTTCCACCGCGTTTCACGGAATAGCCACGTTTCTCAAGCATGCGCTTTGCATCGCGTGATGCTTTCGTGTAGACTCCTCTGCGATGTCTGGGAGAGCCACGTCCTTTATAGGAGCTTCTTGGCTTACCCCATTCTTTCGCACGAATGTATGCAGCCCATAGCCCCTTGTCGCTGACACGGCATGTACCTTTGGCACAGATTGGGAAACTTGTCTTCGGACCTAGAAAGCATTTCTTACCACAGTTTTTCTTCATGGTGTCTCTCTCACGTCCTTGCTTAGGGGCTATCTTCGCCCATCCAGACCAAGGGACTGATCTACGCTTGCGGGTGTATCTTGAACCTCCTTTACCAGGCATCCTATGAATAGTGTGGCTAAAATTATTCGACGCACCGCCTCGTAATTTCTTCACCATTTCGAAGCCAGATGACGTTGCAGTTTCATAGTCTCCGTCGTCGTCTTTCCTTATAAGCCTTCTAGCATTGGCTCTTTTTCCTAGATCAACGTTGAAGCCTTCATTGGTAAGCATTACGATGTGATTGACAAGGGGGACGAAACGTTCCCTGTCCGATACCATTTTTGTCATGTAGTCGTTAATCTTGCCATCACTTCGATCATACGCGTATATGTCTCCGTCCTGTGCCACGAAAAGAACATCCTCCGAGTTTCCTAGATAAGCGTTTAATGAAGCAACCAAGCGGTCGAGTTTATCTTTATCGGTTCCGATACCAGCGGAATAGATCATCGCGTATGCTATTAAGAAAGCTATCTCAAGTTCGTTGTCACCAGAAAATCTAGTATTTGATAAGCCAGACGAACTTTCTGTTATCATCATAGCTTCTTCTTCGCCGTCTTTCAGATGGCTATAGCCTTGTTTCCTGTAGTAACCGAGTACATAGGCCAAAGATGACAGTTGCATTTCCATGGCACCGATGCTATATGCATATTTCTCTGCCATATTGAGTAGAATCGTCCCTGGGCCAGGTCGCAATGTAACACCACCAGTCACCCTATCGCTAGCATTAGCGCATAGTACATCTACGTAGACAGCCTTTATTGATCCATCTTCGCTGTAGATGAGATTAAGCATACAGAATCCGATTAGCAGTTCGCTTCTGGCCGTTTTGTATCTAAGAAGTAATATGATGTCTGTATTGGCCACGAGTGAATCAGAAACGAATCCTGCCTCAACATTACCACCACATAATGTTGCAGTTGCTTGCCTGACTTGCTGTACTGTGAAGTTCCACTCGCTATCGCCTTTCTCTACCACCACCACCTCATAGGTTGCATCTTGTGGATCATGTACCTGGATGCCTATTTGGTTAACCAATAATCGACTCATATTTGTAGTCAGGAGAGATAAATCTATAAGGGTATTTCAGATGTCTCATGAGAGTAACGAGAACGAAATCGAGTTGTCTATTAAAGAGTCGGAGAACGACGTGCAAGGAAGATTCATCTCTCTTGATGGGAAAAGTTCAATAGAGGATGATGAAGAATCAAGTAGCGGGACACCGGCAGCCTACGATATTTCCGATGCGGTTCGAGTAAGTAGGAGAAGAAAAAGATTCAGAAAACTCAGTCACGATAAGGTACTGCAACGCGTGTCTTTGAACTATGAGAACGACATGGTGCATCGTTATTCAGCGGCGCTAGATGTAGTTGCAAGCTACATTAAGGGACATAAGATCATCTACATGGAATCTCAAGGTCAGACAAGTCATCTCTTAAACTCAATGATGCTTCCGGCAATATTCGTGTCAGCACTAGTATCCGTAGTGCAAGGCCCATTTCAATGCGATGAGAACGGACAGGTAGTACTAGCATCCCTATCGGCTTTCGTTGCGTTCCTTCTTTCGATTATCAACTTCATGAAGTTGGACGCGAAATCTCAGGCGCACAAAATATCTGCGCACCAGTATGATAAGCTGCAGACCATGGTTGAGTTCCAATCAGGCCAGGTGTTGCTTTTCAGTAACCCGGTACTATCCAAATTGAACGTATCGCAACAAGTGGCGAGGGGCAGGGACGACCTAGACGCGATACATAGTGTTCATTCATCCAGCGACGACGACGACCGCGCCGCGACCCAAGTAGCATCGAGTCTAGCTTCTAGGATAAAGCAAATGAGCAAGACCCGTATCGATGCTGAAAAGGAGCTCACGGATAAAATGAGCGAGCTGGTCAAGTCGGTCGAAGAAAAGATAGCAGACATCAAAGAGACAAACCAGTTTGTCATTCCGAGGTCAGTGAGATATAGATACCCTTTGATCTATGGAACGAACGTTTTTGCTGTTATAAAGAAGATTGATGACTTCAAAACGAAAACGATCAACGAACTCAAAAACGTGAAAAACGAGTTACGATATATGAAGTGGGTTGCTGCCACCTCAGACGCAAAAAACGATGAGAAGAGATCAACAAGGTTGTTCGCTGACAAGAAGCGTTTGATAAGCACACTCCTTTTCCTGAACACCGCATTTTCTTGTATTGAAAAGATGTTCTCCAAAGAGATAGCCAATGCCGAGTTAGAGAGAAAATATTGGGTTAGATTTTTCCTTTCCGACTCTCTCAGTGGTTGTTTGCCGCGAAGTATGTTCTGCTTACCGCCAGACCATAATCCTCCAGGTGACTGTGGTGGAGATATACTGCGAAAGATTCTCTCTCCAGAATCAGATTTGGGTTATACAAAGGGTGCAGATGAGAAGGTTTGATTATGTTACATTACTCCGATAATCAAACATTCAGTTTATTTCTTTTGTTTGCGGCTCTTCTTATGTCCGCGAGATTTCTTTTTGGGTTTAGCTTTGGTTTTGCGCTTCGGCTTTTTAGCCTTTTTACCACCTGACTTTCCTCTTTTGCTACGTCTAGTAGCACGCTTCTTTGGAGGTGATTTCTTTGTGCGCGTCTGTTTCTTCTTATGTGCAACTCCTCCCTCGTCACTCTCTTCCTCCTCACTCTCTTCACTCTCTTCTCCCTCTTCCATGTCGCTGCCGGGCGTGGAGGGCAGTGTGTGAGGATAATTGGGAGATGTTGGTGTCGGTGTTCTTGACTTATTCCCGGTTCTCTCTTGCACGACTGGTGCGGACTGAATGCCTGTTCTTCTACGCGATCTTGCGGTGGCGTCGGTTTTTTGGGCGTTTCTGCCAACACTAATGTTTCGCAGAGAATCTTGTGGGGAGCCTTTTGGGGATGGAGAAGCAGTTGGCTGGAGCCCAGCCACGACTTGGGATTGGTGAGCCGCTAGGGCCTCGGCAACAGCCCTGTTGACATCGTCCTGTGAGATACCTTTTGTGTTTTTAGCAATGTTCTGGAGAAGCTCATTATGAAGCTCGCGTTCCTTGAAGTATCGGCACAACACTTTCGCGAATCCTGTAATAGCGGCTCCCGGAGTTTCGGATATGCTTGTAGGGACCGAGAGCTTGAATGCAGCTGCCAGAGCGACAATTGCTGCCCAGACACCCTTCATCATGGTCTCCTGTTGCTGAGTTACCTGTGCACATGTTTTCATTCCAGGCACGAGAGTCGCCGCATAAGTATTTGCTAGGTAGTTTCCGGCGGCACATGTACGCTCGACATTACCGTATCCAAGGGTCTCCATTACACTGTCAGCGTAACCAGAGAAAACTCCAAGCATCGCCATTGCTCCGGCACCGACAGTACCTGTAATAATGAACACGCGTGAGATATTCATATACTGCTCCCATTCTTCTTCATCCTCACACTCCCTAGCCGCTTTCACCCTAATAGGTGTAGCCTTTTTAGAGGTTTTTTTAGTCTTTCTATCAGCATTACTAGTAGTAGAGTCATCGCTGTCGCTGCCTTTACTAGTTTTTCTCCCACGTGTAGTGCCTTTACCTCTGGTTCTCGATCCGCCACGTATGGCGCATGAAGAGGCTTGCTCAGATAAACAAAGATTTTGGTTAAGAGCTTCGATGAAAGCAACCATAGCCTTATCTTGCTTGGATTGAGTAGGTGTAGGTGTGTATACCATGCTATCTATATAGTCAACAAAGAAGATAATTGGATTATAACCTAGATTCTAAGACTAGCTAGCGATGACGCACAGTCCAAGCCAGTTGCTCTTTCATACCACTCGAAAGGACATGCAACTCTAAATACATCTTTGATGCTCATGTTTTGAACGCTAGCCGGCTGTTCGTCAAAATCCCTACAATATAACTCGTAGAACGCCTCAAGAACGTCATCGTCTGGGAAATCAACTGACTTCTTATCCTCATTACGCGTTGCGCCGTGATCGAGAAACCGCTTGTTCCAGAGTCTTGATTCAAAGCAATAGTATTCCCAGCTGTACCATGATGTCTTTCTCAAATCTTCCGACACCCCTCTCATGTAACTACATGGTCCAGTAAAGTCATGAACAGGATATAGTCTAAGCGCGCTCAATCTTTCCCAGTATTTACACTGTGGATTCGATAAGTATTGCTTCATTTCATCGACCTCTTCACGCCTAGGACGAACACGCAGTTTCTTCTGTCCATTGATATGTTTGTCCATTGCGAAGTATCTTGCAATCGCACATGCGTCATCGAATGTAGTATTTCCGAGATCGTGACAAATGTTCTCAATACCGACGCTGTTTGCGAGTATATCCACCATTGATCTGACAATACCCGAATCATCGTAAATACTGTCGTAGGCGGCCACATTATGTAGATCTCTATGAACAATACTCCTAAGCATCCCTTGATGATTACTATTGACCCCATCGAACGATCCAGGGGTTTTATAAACTCTTGAGACATCGCATGTGTCCATATGTTTTAGCGATATGAAAGCGTGACCTATTGGGTCTGATTCCGCCAGGCGTAGGTTGAGAACAATAGCATATAGTTGCAATTCGTCTTTCGAATCCTCGTACTTCGTTGCCTTCCGGGTGACGTATTCGACCAGTCCTGGATTTCCTACTCCGTATAGAAGCTTACACATCGTGACTAGTCCTTCGCCTGCATTTTCATCACTAGAGCTGAGCTCAAGCGTCCAATATAAGCATTCTTTCAATGTCGCTTTACCAAGCATGCATTGCATAAGTGTATAGTATACTTCGTCACAGAGATAGAGGTTTTCTGAGAATCTAATCATTTGAGTTAGTTAGTTAGTCATTCGTAGCGAGACAATACTATGTCAATTTTGTCAATAATATTTGTATACTATATAGGATATGTCAAAAAAGGCTATTTCATACAGGGAGCTCCTTAGCGAAGTTTCAGCCAAGATAAAGGCTGATGCACAGGCAGCTGGCGAAAAGTTCGATGTAAAGAAGGTAGGAAAAGCTGCAGGAGAGCGTTGGGCGGCCGTGAAATCAGGGGCGGACCCTGAGTTTAGTCAAGCTGCACCTGGAACGGCTTCTAAACCTAAACCTGGTCACAAGGGCGCCCCATCAAAAACTAGACCCGGTCGCAAGGACTTTGTAACACATAAGGGTGACAAGTTTTATAACCGTGATGGACATCGTCAGAACTTCAATGCTGATGGCGTCGTGGGCACACCGTATTCCCACTATACAAGGCACCCGAAGACCGCTCAAGATGTGCTTGATATGGTAGATTTGTGTCAGGATTGCAGAGCGAAGATCGAAGCAGTGATGACGAAGCCGAAAGGAAAAGGAAAAGGGAAGCGTGGAAAGACTTCTAAGGGTGGAAGAAAGAAGAGAAAGGGTGGAACACGCAAGCGCAAAAACTAAACAAGTGATATCGCATTGTCATAATAATCGCTATCACTTTGTAGATGGTCTAACAGATATCGTATCGTTCTTTAATCGTCTCGTAATCTGTTCTTCATCGACTTTGAACTCTTTTGCGGTATCGAGATAAGATTGTACGTCACCATCCATGAAGAAGATGTCCATAAACATCGTGCCGAGGGACTCCGGATCGGGACGCTCCTTGGGATCAGCCGAGATACCCTTCATGAAAACATCTTTCATCAAAGCGATGAAACCGGACTCATGTGCCTGGCTCTGGAAGACAGATCCGATTACTCGGAGATACATAGCATTCAGCGAATACGTGTCCCATGTTGTCCACGTCTTTAGCAACTCATCAATAGCTTTTTTTCTCTCTACGCCAACGAACTGCTTGAACTGGGATATAAGTGCATCTCGATAGTTTTCTCTGATTTCATCTGACATCTGTTCAAGCGGCTTACTACCAGCAGTGATCTCGGTTGCAATCCTTTCAACATCAGTCTCGGTTAATTCGACCTTGGTCCTTGTAAGTATGTACGCTATAACATTAATCTCAGGAGCCCATATGTAGTAGGTCGGTTCGTATGAGTAGAAGTATTCTGTCATGTTTTCCGGAGTAATTCGTTGGACTGGTATGGAAATACCGAAGTCAATAACTCGGGGCGATAGTGTTTCTCTTGTGAACACTACGTTGCCAAGTTTCAAATCCATATGAACGACCTCCGCCGCGCGTAGTTTTGCGATTGCAGTCAATAAATAGCGGTAGGTTTCCGCAATAGTAAGAACAGCTCGTTTCGCAGAGCCGGTTTGAAGGGCTTGGACAAAGTCAACGCCATTCATATAAGGAATGTTCATAGCAATGAACTGAGACGTGTCTGCAGCATTGGTAATTACATTACATTCTCTTAATGCAGGAGAGTCAACGCTTCTTACATTGATAGGACAGGATTCGACCGCTGGAAGAAAATATAATCGATAGCTGGGCAGCTCCGCGACTAAGCCTCCAACATCCGCTTCGTTGGAAGAGTTAAAGTCTTTCATTTGAATCTTCGTAACGAAAGCCTCGTCTTTTGTGGATCGGCCGTCACATCCGATCATTGGATGAAACACACAACCAAACCCTCCTTCGCTAATTAGTTCCGACATATACAGACTGAGCACATATAAAATAAGAAATGTGCGCGTGGCACTTTCAGTTTGTTTGTTATGTTTCGGTGCGGTCTATTGCGTAGATTTTGAGTAGAGGTAGTATCTGTTTTTGTATGTTTTTTTGAACTTATTCGAAACAAGCTTTGCATTGGCTTCACGATGCGCCTTGGTCATTCGTATGACTTCATCGCGCAAGATCGTAATATTGTTCTTGCAGAACTCGTCATAGCCCATCGCAGGAGTGTAGTCTTCATTTCTCGAGGCGACACGGATGTGAGTATCCATCGCATCGATGATGTCAGGTTCCATGCCAATGTAATGGCGACGTTTCTTAGCTTCTTTGTCTTCGTCGAGATTCTTTGTCCTGAAGTAGTATCTCCCGGCTTTATACATCTTAGACACGACATTTCCGGTGTAGCCGATGTCACTCAGTCTAGTCTTTTCGGCATCTACAATCTCTGCGTTTTCGTTGCACCAGTTTTTCCATGATTCCTTATAATCTTCTTTATCGTCAAACCTATGTAGCTTTGCGAATGCAGTTACTTCCTCCACCACCGCGTCTGTCAATTTAAATCTGTAAATCGTCATTATGTTAGTATTGGAATCAGTTGACAGGTAAAAACCGATTCAATTTTTTCCGAAACTAAACTATATGCCAGCATCGTTTTCTCTTACATCCAGACCGTTTTACGATTCGGCGCGGCAGTGCTATACAAAGGTCATCGCAGTATCCCCAGCGCCTACAGGTGCATTGACATCTATCACAAAGAAAGTTACTTTTGAAAAACTGTCTCCTTTCGAGCAGCCTGGAGCGTGTGAAAGATACGAACCTTGTGGCTATGTTCTCTTGAACCCGAATAACACAACCGAATATGCAGTCTTAGACGATCTTGCTGCTATAATAACCTGGTGTTCTATGAACACGTATTCAGTAGACACTTCAATAACTAACATGCTCAACAACTCACAGGTTAGAATGACATTTCCGATAATCGCGTTTATTACAGGTTAAATTGAAGCTGTTTAGAAGATTATAAACATATTCAATCATAAATGGAGAAGCCTACCTCGGACAAGAAGTACACCAAAGATGAGGAAGCATATATCGCAAGCATGTCGGAACAGGAGCGCATGGTTTTGAGCATAGCACAAGATCATCTGGAGTCATCGTTCGATATAGAGAGAAGCATAGGCTTTATAAACTGGAAGAAGGAACGGGACGTAAAGAATAGCACCTAGGCTCTTCCTCGTCGTCCTCGTCTTTTGGTTTTGGTGTTGGCGCCTGTCCTGAAGAATCTTCGCATAGACTTCTTTATTCTCTTCAATGTGCGTTTAGCAGCGGCTTTTTGCTGTTTAACGGTGCTTCTGCGGCGGCGTCTAGAGACAGAACCCTTCTTCTTCTTGCCTCCTGACGCGGCCTGTTGCGCTTTGTCTTGGATTTTCTCCATAGTTTGATTCAGTCCTTCAACAGCCGATGACATTTCCTGTTGGCTTTTCTCTGTTGCAGCCATAGCTTTGGTAGCTGTCCCCACGGCCGTCGCTGCTATATCGCCTGATTTCTCAATTAAAGGTGCAACGGCAGCAGAACCGGATGTGAATGCCCTTCCAGCAGCGAGTCCTAGATCCAGAAGCCCTCCTACTACTGGTATCTCTGCGACAACCGCTTCTGTCACATTCAACCCGGTATTAATACCAGCAACGGCACTTTTCTCTGCTACCTCCTCTAATGTTTCAGCCATCTCATCCTCGACATCCTCAAGTCCTGGTTTCGCCACCTCGATCATGGTAGAGACAGCCTCGCCGGCGGATTTGGATATGTCTCCTAGCTGTTTCTTAACATCGGGATCGGTCGCAACAGCAGACACCATAGCAGCATCGTCTTTAAGGACGCCAACTAACTTCTTAACGCGGTCTCCTTGTGGCATGGACGGGTCGCCAAGTAGCATAGTACTGGCCTTTTCCACCACAGGAATAGCTAGTGAAGCGGCCTTATCGGCAGCGAAAGCAGCAGTTTTTTCACCGATGTCAAGTATTTTAGCTCCGGGGGAGTCTTTCGAAGTTATATTAGAGACTTTGCCCCCTCTCTTTTTAGAGTTTCGTATGTCAGCTTTTTGCATGATATACTAAACAGTCATATTATTTCACTCGGGTGTCGCCCCTTCGAGTGTTTCTTCGGAACGTGATCGTTTGCGTTTACGTAGAAACTCAGCGACAGACATCTTTGGCTTCTCCTCCTCAAGCCCGACGTTTTCCTCTCTCTCTGTTTTTTGGTTTCCAGGCCATTCACTCACCGGTCCGCGCCTCTTGTACCGATTGGATTTATCTGGTACCAACGAGAACATCGTCTTATCAGAGGCAGTGTCTTTGTTCACAGTGTTATAACTTTTAAACTTGGCGAAAACATCCTTCGGCTTATCGTCGTCAGGTAAACTTTCTTTGCTTTCGTCTTTGGCTTCAGCTTCGGCAAGCTCTTCGTTGGTTCTTTTTTGCTCCCGTACCTTTTCGATCGCTTTGTCGAGCTCACCCTTATAGTCCACACATACCGCTTTGCAGTTGTTATCGATTGTATACTTGTGTGCAACGGCTTCGAGTGTAAGATACTTGATGTTCTTGTCGTCACACCAGTAGTGCCAGCACTCGGTATCATGGTCATAGGACATGATTACTTCGCCATTGCTGGGCGTCGTTTCGTTGATATAAACATTGGACAGCCCTTTCAGAAACTCATCAGTGTGTTCTTGGACCTCCATTTCTGTGAACTCATCGTAATACTTCCGTTCGAAAGAGGTGACCTCATCCTCTTCACTACCGGTAGTACCGACGAAGACTGCTACCACGATAAACCCTAGAAAAGCACCTGTAGCTAGTATACCGAATGTGGTAAAAAAAGTGTCAAGAGGTTGAGCGATATACATGGCGGTAACTGCAGACGGATACATTATATTACGTAGAATAGTCACTTGGTTTTTAAGTTAGTTGCACGGAGCTTGAATAGGTCATCTAATTCTTCTTCAAGATCAGGCACATCAATTAATTGATATGACTTTTGGTTAGGGTGGAGGCATACAAGACGCAGAACAGTAACCTTCTTACCGTAGTTCTTCTCCAATAGTCGCTTGTACGTATTCAATTGTAGAGCATAGTGCCAGAAGTTAGTATCGGGAATGTGCGAAATACAATCCACGTGCGAATGTTCCTCGAACTGTTTATTGCGAACGATACCCTTAGAGCGCTTCCAGTCATATATCATGAGCGTTCCGTCGTCGTTCTCATAGACCATATCTATTGAGCCAGCAAGTTTGAGCTCTTTGTCCCAGACTGTCCACTCTGTCCTGTAAGGAACCAGTCCTGGGTTATCACTTTCGAACTCCTTGAAGTAGCTATACTCAGTCGAGTCATTGTCCACAGGAAGGCCATTGTAATATTTTTCAATATCAAGGTGCATAGCTGTGCCAGCGCTCGCTGCTTCGTCTCTGTTTTTGTCCCAGGAGGCCTTTATCTCCTCTCTGGTCATACCATGATACTTACTTCTTGTCCAGTTTCTTCCGTTCATCATGTTTGTGATGATGGCATCGGCATCAAACTCTTTGAAGTGAGAGTGATTCCATGTCGTGACAGATGTATAGTCGGAATCACCATCGATCGTATAGGTGTGACTAGGTTCATCGAATAGGATATGTTCGTCACGTTCATGTGGGTTACGCTTCTGTAGAGTGTCCATGTTAGCTGTTGTAGGTTTAAAATCCATCTGAGGAGAGAATGATCTTCAATTTTCAGGCGTGAGGGAAGTGTGGGGTGAAAGAAAGGCCTAGGTCTAGAAAATTGAAATACTTTTTCCCAAAGGGACGACCAATATCTTTAACAACAGTAATAATGTCTAAGAAATTAGTAATTGTTGACAGCTTTCCGGTGAGAAAGCAAGAGGCCATAGTCTTGGAAAAAGACAACTTAGTCAAAAAAAAGAAGCTAACCAAGATGTGGAGCTTAGAAGTAGCGAAAACAGCAAGGAGCACGTGCATAAATTGCAAATCAAAAATAGAAAAAGGCGAAATGAGAATAGGAGTGATTACATTCTATCCTCATCGCAATTGTAAATGGATACATTTCAACGAAAAATGTGGTTCAGCTCATTTAATAGGAGCATGTCTAGAGAGATTCTTTGGCTCTAAGGAATATTCTGAATCAGACAGGGAAACACTACAAACAATGCTAACAAATATCAACGCAATCACTCTTGATTCAAGGATGCCTGAAATCATCGGTTCACTGTCAGTTCCTATGCTTGCTGACGCACTCACAGGTAGATACAACCGGTTCAGAGCATTCAGGTTTGGACTTCCTGAAGAAGAAAAGTTTACCACTAATTGGAATTGGCGGTGTTTCCTAGCAACCATGTTAGTCTGTAATACTCATGAGACAGCTATGTTGAGAGTTACTGATAGGTTATTCGAAGAATATCCTACACCAGAAGCATTAGAATCGTGGAACAATGATATTGACTTACAAAAGGAATGGAAAGCATGGATGGAAAAGAACGATCTACGACATGCCGGTAAAAAAATCGCTTACATCTTGAAAGCAAACAAAACGATAATGGTAAACCATAACGGAAACATCCCTAATGATAGAGACGAACTGCAAAAGATGGCTGGTGTAGGAAGACATGTAGCTAGCGTAACGATGGCGTGGGTACATCAATCACCTGAGTTTGGTATAGATACACATGTAGAGAGAATACTCAAGAGGTGGGGATACATTGAACTGAAGGATGACCATAAGACCATCGAATACAAAATCAAAAGCTTAGTTCCAGAGAACCAAGTCGGACACTTTTCGAGATCATTTGTTGATCATGGACAACAAGTCTGTGGATATACCCCTGACTGTTCAAATTGCTATTTGAAACATAGTTGCCCTACAGCAGCAAAAGTTCTTGACTGGTAATCATGTGTCAGCTTGGTACACCCATCCTGTAACAATATACTTGTCACCAGATTCGGGCATCATCCCACAGTGAGGATACGTCCACGTAGCAGGAAAAAGAAGAAGTCTACCAGCTGAAGGCTGTATCTTCATGTTACTAAGAACTGCAGTCTCACCTCCTTTTTCTACGTTATTAAGATACCACAGATAGGTGATCGCTCTCATCTGATTCGTACCATTCTCGGTCCTACATGACTGATCCGTATGACAAACATACTTGCCCTCCCCTTTTCTGTATTTTTGAATCTGTAATGTATCAAAGCAAAGTTTTCCTTTCAATAGAGTATGATCTTCACTCCAACATGTAGCGGATACAGAACTTATATATTCTGGTATACGGAACTCGAGCTCCCTCATTAGACACCGCCGTATTCTCGACCACGTCTCGTCATTACGCACTTGTAAGTCAGTAGAGTCTTTTATAGATTTCTCATGTCCCCCTGCAGTAACACCACCATACTTGTGATCATCGTCCGCGAACTTATCGATTATTTCAACACATAACTCTTTTGTCAGAGAACCATCATATACTCTTATAAAGTCTGACATTATATAAGGACTTGCAGTCGCTTTAAAGCAAAGATCCTCCCTATATAATATATATATCATGAGCAGCGGATTTATGTGGGGCAATACACCAATCAGTCAGGTATTTTCGGCCACACCACCTCCGACGACGAGCACCTCTAATACAATCGAAACATTCGGCCAGCAACCAAATACACTCTACAGAACAACAGATATTTCACTTTCGGGCGTAAACGACCCTGACACGAGTGTATGTGGGGAGTACATCGTGCCAACCGAAGGGTTTTTATTAAACAACGTTTCACCTGGTTTCTCAGGCGATTCTAGTGCTAATTCGCAAGATTTAGGCAATAATATGATGCGCAGTTTTCACACTTATAGAACGCCAGGTAAGTACGCGATATTTGATGGAGTGAGCCCTCCCCCTAACGCTGTAGAAGTTTACATCGTAGGCGCGGGAGGGGGCTGTGGTGGTCCTGGAGGAAATCATAATAACATCGCCAATTGGGACAACGGACAGAACAACGCCAATGAGGGACGTGGAGGCATAGGTGGAATAGGTGGACAAGGGGGATGGATAGGCACTAGAATCAATGTGAATGGCAAAACGAGCGATCCCGGTACCAACTTTGACAGAAACGACTATAACAACATATACGTTACTATAGGTGGTGCAGGGACAAACGGCAATAAAGGGAACGACAACAAGTCGAACAAAGGGAACGGTAAGGGATCAGATGGAAATAATGGAAACAGCGGAGGTTCCACACAAATTGGGTATGACACTACGCCTCTATTCAAGGCAACCGGAGGAGGCGGAGGAAATGGAGGTGAAGGTGGCAAATCCACTAACAAGAAAGGTTATGACGGTAATCCAGGAAATACAGGATCGTGGGGTTATAGTAATACTACTTATCAGTTAAGCGACGCGAACGGAGGCACCTCATCGAAGTTTAATTCTCAATATGATGGTGCAGTTTTTTTATCGGAGACGAGTTATAACGCACTACCCTCGGATTATTTAACTATGTTGACTACGAAGTACGCGGGAACATCAAAAAGCAATAATAATCCGCTTTACTGGGCAGGGAATGGAGGATGGGATCCGGCAAAGGGAACGAAAACTGCCGACAGAATCGACGGAAAAAGTAGGGTCGAAGCAAACAATGGTATCGCACAAGTGATCTACATATATGACGACGGGTCAAACTAGAAACATTTCAACAAATCCCACTAGAACATACCTAGTTCCTTTAGTAATAGACCGTCCAGCATGATGAACAAATCCAGACTGATGGATGATTGCCCCTTTTGGTGGCCTAAGCACTATGCCGTCACAATATTCTGTGCCACCACCTTCATAGTCGTTTTCAGCTGAAAGCGATATCTGGAAGCTGAGTGGAGTCTGATCATGATGCATACCGAGACATGTTTGACCACCTTCGCTTGGTGTGTATTTGACAACAAATGATTCTAGAACATTTAGCTTAGTGTCGACTGGAAGTTGATAAAGCTCCATAAACGGCTGTAGGATGTCAACACCCCGAGATAAAACAATCGATTGTATTTCACGTGGTAAACATTGCAGCGGAATATCTGTTGTGGGATAATTCTGATGTCGCATCTTTGTCCAGCCATGTTTAATTCCATACTCTTCTGCGGAACGAACTATAATGTCGCATTGGCTCTCCGAGACAAAATCTCGAGTTACTGATCTCTGTAAGAATCGATTTGCGTGTGTTATCTTATTTGTGCTCAGTTCGGCGAAGCTATCTATAAAGGCCGAACCGGAACATTTCAATCGATCTTCTTCTTGAGACTTCCACATCAGCTTCTTGTCTCCAGTAAATATTTTCGGGACAGTACAGCTGTATAGTGACTCGATCTCGCTCGAACCTTCATGACAGAATATCTTTGATAGATTATTGAATGAAACGCATTTATTGTACTCTACAGATGGGTTGTCTGATTCCATGAAAACCGGATCAGAGTAACTACTGGCATTCGTTCGTATCGCCATAACAGGCACCGAATCCGGACATTTCCTCCAGAAATTAACTGCAAGTAGAAGTCTCTCTGTATCTTCTTCACGATACCCGGAATGATAATATTTTGGACAGAAAGCAACGATTGTACCTTTTCTGAATGGGGATATGCAGAGTTTATTCCCTTCGTCGAACTCTTTATATTTTAACTGTTCAGTGTCAACATCAGTGATAACTGTTGGAGATCTTGGAGAATCAGAGAGATATGTAACCGTACTGAGTAATGGATGGACTATACAACCATCGATGCGCTTTCTCTCGTCGCAGTCGAAATGGAAATTATACCCTTTGAGTGCGCCCAGTGGCCATATTTCGCACTCGGCATCGTTCAACCCCAGTTTAGATCTAAGACCAGCCACATATTTACCTATCGCAGAGTCGTCTTCAATCCACTTCCTTGTTCCATATGAGTCATCTCTGTTTAACGATTCTTTTAATTCTTTAGTCTCAGTTGCCAACGCGTCGATGTTGAAGTCGATAGAATAAAACTGTACGTCCATTGTCAGTGTATTGTTACTACCAATGGACCTTTAATTTGGTTTGCTTTCGAGTTCCTTAACACGAGCAGAGAGCTCCTTCACTGACTCAACAAGAATACCGATCATATCGATATAATTCACACTTTTGTGTCCCTCTTCCACCTCATGCACAAGAGATGGTAGAACCTCTTCCACCTCCTGCGCGATGAGCCCATATCTCAGTCTCTCAGAAATGTCATCTTTCATCTTATATGAAACGCCTCTCAATTGTCCAACAGTCTCAGTAGCTGACTCAATATCTTTGACTTCTGTTTTCGCTCTTAAGTCAGACGTCGCGGAGAATGTATGCGCACTCATTGTACCCTGGATTGATACGTTAGATGTATCAACTGAATCTGCAAGTTGAACATAGTTCGACGCCACAACCCAATAGTTAGTTGTTGCGGGATTTGAATCAATGGTTTCGTCTACGTAAGCCCGTAGATAGTTGACGTTTACAACCTGATATGGCTCATTGGCGCTTATATCGCCAGTAACGTACATCTTGTCGCCGGACACAGTGGTGGTCGATTGGATCCCTCCAGTTGTGTTGATTGAACCAGATGCAGATAACCCTCCTGCTAATGTAACCATTCCAGCCGAGTCAAGTACCATGGGATTTGTCGCGACTGGAATACCACTAGCGTCATTGGCAAGTATGCCAGTGCTAATGGTTTTGTTAGTAGCATCATACGTTATAGATGCCCCAGATTGGCTGTAGTAGGACCCTAACACCATACCGCTTTGAGAACCTCCGTACACTTGCAATGGTATGGTACCGTTTGTAGGAGGCTTAGTGTAGCCATCTGAAGTATCTACTGTAAGTATAGCACCCGATGTATCAAGCACATTAATTCCAGTTTGTACATTCGCGTTGCTCACGTCTTGAACCCATACCTGGTATTCGTTGTAATGATTAGTGATTGAATTACTAACAAATGATATGTCTGCCACCGTGTAGGAAGGATCACTTACCAATGCATAACGCCCTGTATGATAACCACCTACCGCCATTAAAGGACGTACTTGGCCGTTGTCCTGTGTTGGGTATGCATTCTGGTTTGACACAGATGTTGGGTTTCCGGTTGCCGTCCCTGATCCTACGACCACGTTATAGCCACTGTAGTCGCTAAGACTCACACTGTTTATTCCACACAGTGAGGTATCAATTACTGTTGACGATTCACTCCATTGACTAGTAACTCCTAGTGCAACGCGACCGCTAGCATCGACGACTAATCCAGCTGGATTTAGGCTTGTGTCTACGAATCTCCCTAACCATTGGTTATAGAATCCACCTGAGATGGGTTGGCTCATCGAACCTACACCATTTGAGACACCGACGGATTGGTTCACGGTGAACACAGGGGAACTACTATTGTTGGTGGTGATGTCTACTAGTGGTACAGTATCGGTCGAGGCAATTTGGTATGAAGTTGTGGTACCGTTATTATCAGATAATGATACATTGTTCATCCATCCGATCTTTCTATTCCCACCATTGCTATCAGGTCCTAGCTGTTCCATAGTGAACAACTCCCCATAACTGGCATCATCTAATGTTGCCCCGTTTCGGATAGCCCTCAATGCGGGTACATTGCCACATGCATCGACTGCATTAGCGACAAGCGACCCTGGATGTTGGAATATACTAGTTGCACCTGCCTGATCTGGTGATGTCCGAAATCCGACACCCACACTGTTTTTAGCTAGGTCACCGAAGACCGAGACATTGTTTGAGTTTCCGAATAGGTTGAGTCTGGCCGAAGGACAGTATTGCAGTGAAGAGGGCTCTTGTGTCGTTCCATACCACACCTCTGCACTTTTCTGAGCCACGTCATCCTTACCACCCACGAAGACCGCTACACCGCTTCCATCGGGTAGGTTGTTAGTTAAAGTCATAATACGACGCGCTGAAAGACTGTCAGTGTCTGTAGTAGATGGCTGGTCTCCTTGTCCAATGATTCCTTGGGGGAACCAAGCGTTATAGTATGAGCTTGACGGGTCACCTGCAAGACTCATGCAGTTAGAACCATCCTTATTCATAAAGAAAGCGATGTCTTTGTAGTTGTTTCCGGCACTACCACTACTAGACAAAACAATGCTTTGTTTGTTTCCACTAGCATCATGCTTGACATGTGATATGGCTCCGTTGAAAGAATTGTCTGTCTGTGCCTCCTGGAACCCTATTGTGCTGCTTACGTTAGATGATGCATCCGCAGATGGATTAATCACCGTGATGGCTGGTTGACCGTATGTATTGGACTGCCACGTTGATCCGCTACCATCTACGATCTCAAGAATGCCACCAAAACTAGCCGACTCACCATTTGCATTTGATCCGACCACAAGAGGCTTGTTAACAGAGGCAGAACCAGGGTTAACTCCTACACAGTTTTTCGAACCATCAGAATCGTTGTTTTTCCATACTAAAATCGCCGCGTTGGATTGATCAGTAATGTCTTTTGATGTTGAAATCCAACCATAACTAGGGTCTGAACCCATGTACCATGCACTATTATCCGTCATTGATTGTATGCCGAAGGCAGCTTTCTTTGATTGAGCCGTTTGGATAAGAAGAGCAGCGGATGCATCAGTCGTATCAGTGAGCTCTTGTTGTACTAAAAGTCTACTGTCAGTATATCCGATATTGCTCTCCGACGATATTCCGACTCCTGCGACTAGATTTCCACAGACATCTACATTTGATAAGAAGTAAGAGTTATTGAGAACCCAGAGTTGGCCTGAACCACCACTATTGTCACAGTAAAGTTCGTTAGCGTCAAACGAATTGTTAATTGCATTTGATGTATCGTTTGCAGGAGTCACACCGCACTGATAATTCGAATCGTATGTGCTTCCTATTACCCATGCAGACCCTCCCAACTCAATATTACTAGTAGTCTGAATTGTCTGGTTCTCCAATATGGTGTTAGCAGCAAGAGTACCATTGACTCTTAAGTTGCCATCGCAGTAAATAGCGTATGGTTGTGATGCGTTGGCACTGGAAGGGTCTGATGTAGTGTTTGTCGACCAGTTGTCTGTGTTAGAGAAATAGCTTGCCCCTCTGACGTTGAACTTATAGTTACCAAGCGCCGTGGTGCCGTTAGATGAGTAGTATGTTCGACTAAGCTCATCTCCCACGACCGTGTTTCCACATACATCTACAAGAACTGAGTTTATGAACGACACGGAAGAAGCGTCAGGAGGGCATGTTGACAGTATTGCGCGACTATTGGACATGTCGTTTCCGAATAGAGCAGTGTTCTGTACAGGCCGTGTAGGATCTGTGTTATTCTCGGTAACGAAGTTTCTTAGTCTACCTCCATTGGGTGTTATCTCTACATCAAATGATGTATCTGGGTCATCAGACTTCTGTCGAAGAGAGATAGAGTGAGCTCTAATCTGCAGTAGTTCGTCGGTAAACCCTTCTGCGCCCTGGTCCAATGAAGGAACGGCGCTTTGAGGGAGTATACCGGTGATTGTTCCAATGCTTGCATCCATGGTGCTGAGCACTTGCGCGACTTCGCCGACAGCGAAAGACGCCTTAGTGTTTGAGAAGTTATGCTTTCCACTTAGAGTAGGTTGTCGGTCCCATTGATTTCGCCTCCAAGACATCGATATATAATACCAATTATATTATCTTGTAGGCGAGAAATCGCGATATTTTCTTCTCTACATGTCTAGAGGGGAAATGCGTTACTATTTTTTCTCTTTAGACATTGTATAATGGGGTACGCAGTAGAGTTATCGTTCGATATTCGCAAACTGACCGGCATCACAAAGAGACATGACGAATTATCATGTCTTGCAGACCGGTTCAATTGTTCTTGCTTTTATTCAACTTACGAGGCAGAAGGTGTAGGCGGAAGAATCTCCCGTAGTGAGAGCATACATGTAGTGATGTTCGACGAGAATGATGGAGATAACGTGATTGCGTTTGTCAAAGATGTGCGAAAGTGCAAAATGGCATATGTCGATTGCGTCTACCGCGACGACTGCTCATGCGACCTATTATATGCATCTCCCAAGTATCTCAAGCTCCTTGACAAGCCAACATCACTTAAAGTCCGCAGGAATCTGCGCGAGAGATCGAAGTCTGAAGAGTTCACCGCTAATATCAAATCTGCTGTACAAACAAGCTGTTAGATAGAATAAGATACATCAAATCAGTGTCGATCTTATTCTATTATTTGCTTTTTCTATGCTCCACCGGCGTTCTAGTTACAACTGGTGAGCCGGGAGTTTTTGGAGATCGCCTCTTCGTTCTTCTCTTTGCTCGTCTCTTTCTACGCTTGGACCCATTTTTGCTTTCGGAATCCTTCCTGCTTAATAGTTTGTCACTTCCGATCTCTGTTAGTCTCATCTCTGCAGGTCCATAGTCATCCATAATTCTCTCTTCGATACCGGCACGTGATGCAGGTTTAGCTAGAATGTCCATGATGTCTTCATTTGAGAGTGAAGCGAAAACTATACCTGTTTGGTCAGTACCAACAATGTTCAATGTATCGCCGTCGTAGTTGCCTTGATAAAATCCAGAATCCATTTGAACACCATCGGCTGAAACGCTATATGCCACAGCACCATCTATTTCGACATTATCCATCTTATTATACTAGAACATTTTAAGACCACGTTTATGTCCCCTTATACTATAAACATGCCCGACTCTGGTGCTAATAAGAACAACAAGACCGTAAAAAAAGGCAGGAAGATAGGCAAGAAGCTGAAACTGCAAGAGAGATCATATAAGGGGTCCAGAAAATCGAAGTCATCGTCATCCAAGTCCCTGGACAGCATTCCAAAACTTAAGAGATCGTCCAGTGGTTCTAGAAAATTGAACAAAACTGACCATAAAGCAGTAGACGCAAATACAAATACTTTCAAGTTGAAAATGAGTAAATCAGTTAAGAATAAATCGCGCAAGTTGAAAATCGTTCAGAGTTTAAAGCCTAAGGTCGAGACAAATGCAATGAAGACATTCAATGAAGAATACGTTAGTGTTCTTTCACAGCTCGAGGACATCATGATGAGGCAAGGTGAGCCATTCAGAGCCAAAGCGTACCGTACCGCTGCAGAGTCTATCATGATGTACCCAAATGACATAACCGACCCAAAACAGCTCGAAGGACAAAAGGGGGTGGGTAAGACCATTATGGCCAAGCTCGAAGAATACACGAAGACAGGTAAGTTAAACGCAATCGAAAAATACAAAGACGACCCAGTGAACATACTCACTAGAGTCTATGGTATCGGACCCAAAAAGGCAAAAGAGTTTGCAGCCCAGGGTATTGACACCATAGCAAAGCTTCAGGCAAATATGGATAAGCTCACCGCGGCTCAGAAACTGGGTGTTGAGTTCTTTGATGATATCGAAAAGAGAATACCGAGGGATGAAATCGAGACATACAAGACCGTCCTTGACAAGATCTTCAAAGACAGCACTCCAGAGGGCTCTCTATTCGAAATTGTTGGGTCATTCAGGAGAGGTGCAGTATCTTCTGGCGATATCGACATAATCATCACAAACACCAACAATAACCATAAAGCATTCACTGACTTCCTTGATGCTTTGATAAAGGACAACGTTGTAACACACGTGTTGAGTAGAGGGAAAACAAAGAGCCTCACGATTGCCAGACTGCCAGGCAAACCTGCACGCAGAGTGGACCTGATGTACACTAGTCCAAAAGAGTACGCGTTCGCGATTCTATACTTCACTGGGAGCAAGTCATTTAACACCATGCAACGGCAGCGAGCACTTGACATTGGGTATACGCTCAATGAACATGGCATGCATAAAATGGTGGATGGTAAAAAGGGAGAAGCAGTCCAGGGCGACTTCCCAGACGAAAAAGCAATATTCGACTTTCTCGGCATGGAGTTCAAGACCCCAGCCCAACGTATCGACGGAAGATCCGTCGTTATCAAGAAAGACTCCCCTGTTGTCGACGAGATCGTCATGATGGACATGCAGGATGTTGGCAAAGCGGAAGTGTTTGCCAAGAAGGATCCCTCACCTCAGAAGGAAGCTTCGCCTGAGAAGCCTAGCTCGGACAAAAACAAACAGAAGAAAGCTAAAACGACCAAAAACAAAACTCTTAAAAAGAGCAAGGAAAGTGCAGACGAACTCATCACAACCTTCAAGGCGGAAGGTAAGTCTGCATTAGTCAAACTCACAGAAAAACAACTAGAAACAATGATCAAGGCCGCCAACGACGCATACTATGACAACAAAACTCCTTTAATGACCGACGGTGAGTACGACGTTGTCCGCGAATACACCCAGGAAAGGTTTCCAAAGAACGCTATTGCTAAGGAGGGACACGTCCTTGCGGCTGTCGAGGCCTCAAAAAGCAAGGTTAAACTCCCTTATGAAATGTGGAGCATGGATAAAATAAAACCAGATACGGGTGTTCTCCCCAAATGGACGGAGAAATACCAAGGACCATATGTCTTGTCATGCAAACTCGATGGTGTAAGCGGCCTCTACAGTACAGAAGGTAAAGAACCGAAGCTCTACACAAGAGGGAATGGGACAGTCGGCCAGGATGTCAGCCACATGATACCTTTCCTCCGCCTACCGTCAGCTACAGGACTAGTTATTCGAGGCGAGTTCATTATCTCGAAACAGAAGTTCGATGAGAAATACTCCAGTGAGTTCTCTAACCCGAGAAACTTCGTGGCCGGTGTTGTTAACCAAAAGAAAGCCGATACCGGGAAGATGCGCGACCTTGACTTCGTTGCGTATGAACTGATCAAGCCTGAGATGAAACCCTCTGAGCAGATGATGGCGCTCACAGAGATGCCAATTGAGGTGGTCATGTTCTTGAAAGAGAGCAAACTAAGCAATGAGCTACTGTCGGAACTACTTGTTGCATGGAGACAGGATTATAAGTACGAGATCGACGGAGTGATCTGTACCAACGACAAAATGTACCCACGCACGAGGGGTAACCCAGACCATGCCTTCGCATTCAAGATGGTCCTAAGCGATCAGATTGCAGAAGTCAAAGTTGTGGATGTGCTCTGGACCGCCAGCAAAGATGGTTATCTGAAACCGAGGGTACAAGTAGACCCGGTCGTATTGGGTGGGGCAAAGATAGAGTATGCTACAGGATTCAACGCTAAGTTCATTGTCGATAACAAGATCGGCGTTGGAGCTATAATCAAGCTCATCAGATCCGGCGACGTTATCCCACACATTGTGTCTGTACTTGAGCCAGCTAGTAAGCCTATGATGCCTAATGTACCGTACAAATGGAATGAGACTGAAGTAGACATAGAGCTCGAGGACAAGAGTGGAGACGATACAGTCGCCGAGAAAGTGCTTCTCGGATTCTTCAAGGGCATCTCGGTAGATGGTATGGGTCCAGGAACAGTCTCGAAGTTGGTTGAGGCCGGATACAAGACCATCCCATCGGTGATCAGGATGTCTAAAGGAGATTTCGTCGAGGTCGACGGGCTAGGACCCACTACCGCCGAGAAACTACATGATGGCATAAAGGACAAGATCGTCGCTGCGACCCTCCCAGAACTAATGCATGCGACCAATATCTTTGGTAGAGGGTTCGGAACCAAGAAGCTGGCCGCTGTCATGGAAGAAAACCCAGATATCCTTGTAAGCGATGACACACCAGCTCAGAAGGAAACCAGAGCTAGGGCAGTGAGCGGTATGGCTAAGAAGAGCGCAAGTGTGTTCGTCGACAAAATACCGGAGTTCGTAGCGTGGGCATATGACGCAGGAGTAGAGAGCAAATTAGTGTACAGTCAACAATCTGCTTCCATCAAAGACAAGGAACACGAGCTGTTTGGCAAAAAGATCGTAATGACTGGTTTCAGAGATAAGGATCTGGTCAAAGCTATCGAGGCAATGGGAGCTAGCAATAGCGGCTCCGTTTCGAAAAACACGTTCGTGGTACTGGTCAAAGATGTCAATGAAGATACTGGCAAGGCGGACCAGGCCAGGAAGCTTGGTGTACCACTAATGACCCCCGAAAACTTCAAGGAAAAATACAACATATCGTAGGTAGCATAGAGAATAACCCCACAAAAAGAAAGGTTAACCCCTTTTCTATCGGATACCCGCGAAAATTGAATCGTTGCAGTCTTGCTTCATGTGACCCTAAACACAAGACTGAATGACGATGAGACTAATACCATTTCGAACATCACATATAATTCGTTGTATATGTAATGGTCCGGTGATAGGAATGCAGCTTATCGCATTCTTCCTACTGTTGTGCATTTATAGAGCGTTATGCGTCAATTCTAGTCTTCACATGGGACAGAAGATTGGATATGTTTCAACATTGGTGTGTCTTGTTATAATGTGTGATAGATGCATCTACATGTTAGATGAGAGTTGTATGCGGTGTAAGAAATATTCAGACAGAGAGAGAGAAGAAACGCACCGGAGTAGCGAAGAGCACACACAAAGGGAGGCTATGACGCACTAGCACCAATAGGTGCAGGCATCCGGGCGTGTGATGAGTGTGCTACCACCCATCCAATGTTTTTTCTCCATAACCGTCTCTCCACGTCGGAATCCAGAATGGCACATACATGTTTCATTGACAAACATCAGGCTAGACAATGCTATGATTGCTAATATACCAAAGAGAATTATGACGACATCCTTCGCATCATCGGAAGGACGAGCGCGATGGTAGTTTGTGTTTATTGTAAATGTTGGATGAGTGGAGAAAGGTTTTCTACATAAAGGGCATGCTGATTGTGTATCGCGCAGTTCTGGCCAGCAATTGCGACACACCATGTGATCGCATGTTGGGAGTCCTACATGGGTGGTCATGGTCTCCAGGCAGATTGGACAGTCTTGATTCGACATAGTTGAAAGCTTTTAAGGTTGCTCATTGTCCGAATTGATTTACCTAGGTCAATTTTCTAGCAAAGGGTATAGGGCGAACGCTTGTATCAATGGAATGGAAACCCAAGATAAGGAAGTCGTTCCTGTAAGCAGGCATAATAACAAGCTAAGTGTAGATCAAGTGCGCGCGGTTGAAACGTTAAAGCCCTTAATGGATGAAAAGAATAGGGAGGCAATGAATGTTATGACAGATCAAGGTAAGAAGGAAGCAGTGAAACATATGATGACACGGCCGGACGGTACAATTAGGTCGTATGCAGAGATGAGAAGTTTATATGGTTAGATAGATGTAGTACAGTAAGTACCATATCTATAGATGTCTATGTAGGGGCGTCTAAGTAAACAGTACTTTTTAACCAAGTTTTCATTCTCAATTTGAGTAGAGGTTTTTTGAGTGTCTGAGAAGGGTATTATAAATCAAGGATGAGAATGCGAAAAAAAAATGCTGTTTATCATGACGCTTGTAAGTAAAAGAGGTCAATCCTCTTCAAAATCATGTAAGGAGTCTATGTAGGACTGAAAAAAAAGTACTGCGTAAAGATCTGTGCTCCTTTTTCTTGCAGCATATTAAGGCTGCAAAATGCTGCAAAAAACGAGTAAAAAGGAGCAGGATAATTTCCGTTGTGAAAAGTGTGACTATACAACGTCACGTTTTGCAAATTGGCAAAGACATCTTAAGACGAAGAAACATAATGCTGCAAAATGCTGCAAAAAACGAGCAGAAACGAGCACGCTAGAAGACCACAGCGAAGGATATAGTTGTCATTGCGGCAAGCACTACAAACATCGTCAGAGTTTCGAACGACATAGCAAAAGATGTCAAAAGTCAGAAAATGTCGCTGATGACACACATATGTCCACGCTCATCAAACATAATTCTGAACTAATCAAGCTTCTCATGGACAGCAGTGGTGCAGCACTTGCCGGAACCACCAATAACACAATAAATAACCATACGTACCAGGATAAGGTCTTCAACATAAATCTGTTTCTCTCGGACAATTGTGCCTCGGCTCTCTCTATACAAGATTTCGCTAACGACCTGAAGATGGCTCTAACTGACATTGATGACTCTAAGCCAGGAGCGATTGCTAATGTCGTAATAAAGAACCTTCAACCTATGCCCATAACCGAGCGCCCTTTCCACTGCACAGACCCAAGTTCAAACGAATGGTATGTCAAAGACAAGGATAATGGATGGGAACAGGACACTGGGGAGCGGGTTATTGAGTCTGCAGAGCATGGCATCCGCAAGAAATGGCCAACGGAGTTTGTTAAAGCACACCCAGACTGGACATCTAAGGAGACACTGCAGAACAAGTATGTCTCCATGGCGTCTAAAGCTAGCGATAACCTCACCCGCAAACAAAAAGACAAGGTCCTTAGAGATCTTTCCTCAGTCGCGACATTGAATTGGGATAACGCGGAGAAAGCATTGTTGTAGGTACATTTTGTATGCTTACAGAGACTGTGTTGAAAACAGCATAAAAAGTATACTGCAGGATGGAGTATAATATGAAGGGACTCCTACTCGTTCTCGCGCTTTCTGCCGCTAGTGCTCTTGCTTCCACCACCGGAAGCGAACATTGGAATAGATTCCAGGACTTTATGTTTGACCACAATAGGACTTATACCGGCGATGAAATGTGGAAACGCTTCCGCGTATTCGCCAACAACTTCGAGTTGATTCGAAACCATAACAAAGAGGGCAGATGGCAGATGGCTATCAATCATTTTGCCGATCTAACTCCAGACGAGTTCGCTAGCAAGGTTAATCATGGTTGCTTTTATGGCGAGAATAATACACTTCGCCGCACACGTGGTTGCGAGAAGTTCTCGGGTGGTTCTTCTGCACCCGACTCAGTTGATTGGCGATCCAAGGGCGCAGTTACATCTGTGAAGGATCAGGGGCAATGTGGAAGCTGCTGGAGTTTCTCGGCCGCGGGCGCTATGGAGGGTGCAGTCGAGATTGCTACAGGCGATCTTGTTGATCTATCTGAGCAGCAACTTGTAGACTGTTCTGTCAAATATGGCAACTTTGCATGCAACGGTGGCTTAATGGATAATGCGTTTGACTACGCTATTGATAACGGTATGTGTCTCGATGCCGAGTACAAGTACACCGCATCAAAGGGAGACTGCCAACCATGCGGTACCGACTATCACATCAAGAAGTGCTACGATGTCGAGCCCAATGACCAGGTCGCCATGGCTGAAGCGGTATCTGTTTGTCCAGTCTCCGTGGCTATCGAGGCAGACAAGCGATACTTCCAGTTTTACTCCAGTGGAGTACTCGATAGTGACGAATGTGGTACCAAGCTTGATCATGGTGTACTAGTAGTTGGTTATGGAGAAGAATCTGGTACTCCCTACTGGTTGGTTAAAAACAGTTGGGGTACTTCATGGGGAGATAAGGGCTATGTCAAGATCCTCAAGTCTGACAGCAGTAACGACCCGGGAATCTGTGGAATCGCCATGCAACCTTCATTTCCAGTCGCATAATGACATAACAATAACATAATCTTATGATGTAAACAAATCATCAAAAGATTTTAACTAAGAGCTTCAACGAAGTCATCGAACGAAGAAGTCGCTCTCATGGCCGAAACAACACAAGCATGCGATTTCTTCAAAAGCTTAAGCTTGAATCTCTCGGCATCCGTTAGTTTGCAGCGTTTCCTGTGTTCGTACATATCAGCTATGATGTGGCTGTCGGCCTCATCCATGTCTATACGAAGGTCTATTCTACCTGGCCTGGTAAGAGCTTCGTCAAGAGAGTCATAACGATTACTTGTTACGATGGTAATGCGTCCACTATTCTCTCTTATACCATCAAGTAAGTTCAGCATAGCACTAAGAGAAACCTTTGGTTTCGTGGAAACGGTGGATACAACTTTGCTCTTCGTTTCACGATCAATACTGCCAACCGATTTGAGGATAGCCTCTAAGTGGGCCTCAGTATCGGGTCGCTCATCTAATGCAAGTTGACAGTCAAGATCTTCGAACACTATAATCTTGTTCTCGAATCCGATGTCGATATTTGAATGTTTTGAGAATCTCTTACAAAAGAAAGCACTCATCAACTGCTCTTCGTTGCTGATCTTCTCCAAAGGGATCTCAACTATGTGACGTCTTGTATAGTTCGTGAGTGCCTTGACAAACGACGTTTTACCTGTACCAGGTGGTCCACTCAATCCAATACCGAGAGTGTATGGATCTCCATCACGATGGTAAACCTCTTCACCGTTGAGGAAATCGTCAATTGATGCGATCGTTTTACTCTTGTCCTTGAAATAGTAGTTATCAAATCTTCGCGTAGACTTGAACTCTGTCTCGGTCCATACAGGGCTATCATCTTCATCGAAAGAGCGGAGTCTGTAGACAAACAGTTTGTCCATCCTGCTATCAGCTCTCCGCTTGAGCCATGCGTTGGTTGTATCTTCGATAAAACTTGCCAGATCACAAGAGGTTTTGGTATACGAGTAAATAACTGCCTTGTAGTCCTCGGTGCGTGTGTCGTTACCGTCTTTGCCATCAGAAACATGATGTGACAGCGTTGTATACATTAAAATATCCTTGTGTATGCGGAACGCTGAGTTGTCGCCAAGAAGATATCGTCCATCGACGTTATCGGTATTGTTAGGGGCGCTATTAGAATCGGATGCTTCAACCATATGTGTGATGTCATTGGGGCAGTCATGAATAGCCATATCGTAGAGAGCTAGCATCGCGTTCGGGATGCATGACGCCCTAACTGTGTCCCAGTAGCCGACTCGCCGGGTTACCGTACCAGTTAGGACCATCTTCGCAGATGGAACAGATTTGTTGGTTACGTTCGAAAGAAAAAAGTTTCTGAAGTCGGCATCGGATTCTGTGTAGAACGTCCAAATCTTCATTAGTATGAAACAAGCTGGAAGCAATACTGGAGAGTTAGTGAACAGGTTGGATAGCAGCGATCCTTGAAACATATCCCATGCAAATGGACTACCGAATAACATAATAGCTAGTTACATTGTTGTGTTTAAATCAAAACGTAAACTCGTACTGATACACACTCTTCAAGTTCATTTTAAGGTACCTATATAACGACCGTCTCAATCTGGATATAACTTGTTCCTGTGTGAAATTGGTGCCAAGGGATTTCTGTAGCTTCGTTGTATATTCAGACGCGTACTCATCTGTCGTAATACGATGCTTATTCGACTCCTGCCACGACACAAAGTGATTCATGACTCTTCTTCCGATGTCGCTTATAATTCCCGATAGTTCTCTGGTTTCTAGACTACGCCACCCTTCATCCGTCTTGATAAAGAATGTACTGTCTTTCTGGTCAAAAGACTTGATAGGTAGCGAGGACTCTTCATCGACTGGGAACCATCTGCGTAATATAGCGGAGACACCCTCTACATAATCGAACTTGGTGACACTGTCGTAGTCACTGGGGGTCACGTCGCACGCAGACATATGCCGGTCAAACGTGATAACCGAGGCGTAATGCTCGTTAAGCCATTCGACGATATGGAGTCTTTTCTTCTTAAGAGCGGCCCACTTAGAGAGTTCATCTACCTTTGCTTCTAGCTCTTGGTTACGCTTCGCTAAAGCGAGAAGCATGTCGTACATCTTTGGCATGCTAGGAGTGTCGCTGTTTTTCTCTATCTCGGCGTGTCTCTCCTCTTTGGTTTTTCTCATGAGACTACAACCTGCCTCATGTCTGTCCAGATAAACCTTTCTCACGTATTTCCGTCCACAAGTTTTGCAATGATAATTGGACATAATTGACAGGGTGGATGCTGATAACAAAGTCGTAGACTTTCAATTTTGCGTGATAAAAATGTATGTTAATACTATACAGATGTCTTATCTAGCAGGAACTTGTGATTGCTCAGGAGTTAATATTCAACCATTGCCAGCACAGTGCCAAACATGTGGGTGGTTCACTGCTTCTACGACGGCTGAAGAGGTAGCAGCCGTTAAGAAGGGAATAGCAAAGGCCAATCAGAGAAGGATCTGGAACGCCGCAAGGGTCCCGTCTTCATTATTTACGATGAATCTGGCTGCACTTAACGTTGTTGGAGGCTCCAAAAACATGCCCATAGCAGCGAATAACTATGTAAATTGGAACCAGGCAAGTGATCGTGCTGTAGCTGGGATAGTACCAGCTAGTGCCAACATACCGCGGCGAAGAACTAGAGCCATCCCAGGCCAGACATCTGCACCTGGCAAGGGCGTAGACGTTAAGCACGACAGCTATGCTAGGTACCTAAATAGGAAGAAGGGTAAGATCGTAAGAACAACAGCTGCGGTAACACCTCCAGTGCAAGGAAATAAGACACAGTCTCTGGGTTTGGTTGCAGGATGTGACTGTCTTCCGAATTAAAATATCTGCGTTATGTATTATGCCGTCATCTATGTCCATGGTATTCACTTCAACAAGAACTGCCCAACAACCAGCAAGACACATATACTCAGTACAGCCGGTCCACGCTGCTCCTGTGCAGGCCACTGGGAGTGCCTTTATGGGTCTCGACCATCTAGCACGAGCCAAGCCATGTGGAGCTTGCGGTAAAGGGAAAAAGTAAACCCAGAAAATTGAAATGTTTCGGTTTAAATACACCAATTCAAGCAAACCATGAATCTCAACCAACATACTACAGATAAGACCGGATGCACGCCTCTTACATTCGCATGCTACTCGGGAAACTTGGAAGCGGTAAAACTGCTCCTGGACCAGGGAGCAGACAGGAATCTGGCAACCCTGGATGGTTATACACCCCTACATGTAGCGTCACAGAAAGGAAACGTGGAGATAATGAGGTTATTGATGGGGCTCGAAGATTTGTCGGTTGATGACGATGACGACGACGACGACGATGACGATGATTCTGAAGCAGATGATTTCGGGGACATATACATGAAAGATGCAAAAGAAGCAAGAAATATCACGACAGATGGAGCAGACGTAGAAGAGTCTCACCTTTCAGTCCTTCCAGATAAAACTACACTTCATGTCATGACTAGTCCGTCTAAAAGCAGACCTGGTGTAACATACGTTACGCGCTTCGACGAAGAAACTGACGAAGTATCCTGCATATGCCCAGGGTTTGAGCATAGAACATGGTGCTGTCACTGCGACGCTATAGTAGAGAAACACCGAGACTCGTAAAAACGTAAGTGCTAAGCATAATAAAGATTATTTCTGAATAGATGGTAATGAACTATGACTACCTATTCAAACTTGTTGCTGTGGGAAACCATGGAGTCGGAAAATCGTGTTTCATTCATAAGTTGTCTGAAGGCAATTTTTCTTCCAAGTATGCACCCACCATTGGTGTCGACCTCCGTGTGATTTTCGATGACTCTGGAGATGGCAAGCGTATTAAATGTCACGTCTGGGACACGGCGGGTCAAGAACAGTTCATGTCTATAACTAGATCGTATCTCAAAGGTGCAGCGGGTGCCTTGCTGATGTACGACTGTTCCGATGCGTGCTCATTCGACGATCTGGACATGTGGAAACGTACTCTTCAGGAGGATTGCCCTGTTGGTTTAACCGCCGTCGTTGTAGAGTGTAAGAATGACAAGCGAAGAGTGATAGATAGAGTAAAGGGTGAGCAATATGCAAATGACAACAACATGCCGTTTGTCAGTATCAGTAGCCTTAATGGAGAAGGGGTGGAACAAGTGATCCCGACAATGTGTAGTAAGCTCTTTGCAGATAAAGTCGATAAGGGTATCATGCATGGTATCAGATCTTCCAATCCGATCGTCCTTGAAGATAAAACCCAATCTGCTAAGCATCGACCATTTGATTGTTGTACAATCGTCTGATCACAACGTCATAACCATCTGATTTAACACAAGTTATATGTGTGCCCTTTAGTTTTTTCGATATTGTACTATGGGATATTCTTAGCTGAGTTGCCGCGTCTCGCATAGATTTGAACAATGATACCAAACCTGTTTGTGTAAATAATGCAACTATTTCGCATTCTTGTAACTCCTCTATAGCAATAGCTGTTTCCATCTGTTACCATAACAAGATGAGTAGTGTTTAAATGCTTAAAAAAACATCCGTCCTTAGTATATTATGGAAAACCTCAATCTTGATGCTAGTCAGTATACGCCTCAGGAAGTGATGAAGCTATTCTCCCTTACACCAGGTTATAGTCCGGAAGATGTCGCAAACGCAGGGAAGAAATTGGTCAAGCAGGTCGAAAAAACAGTTTTATCTCCCATCCGCAAGGCCTCTATAGAGGAGTTCATAAGCAACTGCGAAATGAAGTTGGCGGACTATGGCAGCGCAAACTACCAGGACCCTAATGCGGGGACTTGGGCACAGAAGTACAACACGATGTACAGCGGTACAGGTAGCCATGCTGTTATAGAGGAACAAAGACAAGTTCAAGGCAAAACATCTTCGCTTATTGCCATGGACAATGACGGCAACCCTGGATATATAAACCCGTTCGGAATAAGATCACTAACTCGAGGCGTGAATATAGACAGCAGATTTAGAAAGAACTACTATGGTACAACGTCATCTTCATTCACGCTAGATCTCCCAGAACCTATCAAAAAGATAAAAAGCATGACAGTTGCCGCAACAGACATCCCTATGACTGCATACGCAGTAGATCTTGAACGAGGAGACTCGACATTTTTAATTACTATGTTAACCAATACTGATCTAGGATATATGAATGCCTCTAACGAACCTTTATGCTCGCAGTTTCCAGCAACTTTCGCTAATTTTGCGTCACAAACAGAGTACCAGACTGGCACTTACACTACCTATAATGGTGCCGGTGTTACGGTGGACTGGACGTATGACTCGAGTGGTATTACAGTCGGCCCTCCAGTATATCTACAAGCAGCTAATTCTCAAATTGGTAATCCTAGTCTAGGTACGCCCACAGCTGAGCTGGTGATGGGTGGCCAATCGACATTTGTTTCGCAAGTAGAGAATGCTGTACCGGCATGGCTCGTGACCCTTCCGGATGGGCTATATGAACTATCGTGGCAGAGTGCAAGTGATGCATCGCCTCTAGAAACGATTCTCAACAACGCCATATCCCTATCCATGCCAGGACTTCTAGATGTATCATCAGGTCTGTTTTACAGAACACAAAACGTCGTTGCTCCATTAAATGCCGGAAAAGACATCTGTTTTGTCAATGATCAAACTTCAGGAAAAGGGATTTTCACTTTCCCCCAGTTCGGCGCTGGAGGATACTCAGGAGACGGAACCGATGAAGGTAGCACCAACAAAAGTCAGATACAAGGAAACAATAATTGGTCATGGATTCAGTCACCGATAACGACAGACACTGTGAAAGACAACAAGGCCTATATCCCATCACTCGAACAGGATAATGGTGATACAGTACCTAACGCTGCAATAACGAACCAACCAAACGATAATATCTGGACTTTTTTCATAAACGGGTTCCAGCTGATATTTACCGTAGATTCAGAGGGGCATCGTAACTTGACAGAAAATATAATGATGCGATTAGGTTGGAAGCTTGGTTACAGGCTGGGGACATATAGGTCTTTTGGAGGTCCTAGTCTCAATATTGAAGCTCAGAAGAAATATTTTACAAGTGCATCGGTAATGTCAGAGGGAATCACGCAAGTGACCCCTCCTAGGTATGTATATATATCTATAGACGACGGCAACCGGGCGTCCAGTAATAGCTTCACTGTGACATTTGCAGAATCAACTGTGGATCAGAATATTATAGCGCGTTTAAACTATGCCGCCGAGGTTAATGCGAATGGGGCTTATCAGATCGCCAGCGGAGCTGGTCTCGACAACGCCATGAACAGAACGAGGCAGTATTTCGGTCCGGTTGACATAACCCGGCTTACGTTCCGTTTAATAGATGAGTACGGAAGAATGCTCAATCTAAACAACATGGACTGGTCAATGACTCTTTCGTTCGAGCAACTATACGACTAAGTCTTTGTAGAACGACTGTACCTTCGCGGAAACCTTTATCCTAGATGGATCGAATGCTGTTAAGTATAGACCATCGAGTGTTTTCACCCTAGACAAAGCAACATATGTTTGACCACACTCAAATATATTCTGCCCAGCGTCTATCTCAGCCAGGTCCAATGTTACACCTTGAGCTTTATGAATCGTTATCGCCCAGGCATGGATCAATGGTAGCTGTTCCACACCGACACACGGTATAACTTCGCTGGACCAAACATGCTTAGCGATTGTCCTAATGTGACCGTCCCTGAATCTTACCACCGGAAGGCCTGCGTTGAAACTCTCTATTACTCCTTGGCTACCATTAACCAACTGGTTTTTGCTTTCCATGTCGATGTTGGCTATACACATCACTTGGGCACCCACACACAAATCAATCGCTTCATCAGCCATTAGGTTTCGTTTCAAAGACTCGTATTCTCTCTCTATCTGTTCGGGATCTGACCTTCCAGCACGTTCAGCTTCCTTGTCGATGGTCATTGCGCATTCATATTTCACCATGGATGTCTGGTCTAGCTTTGATAGTTCACGCTGGTTGATAGAATCGACATGGCGGCGGAGGGGCATTAGAATTGTCGGCTTTATTGTGTCGCTGACTTGGACTGCCACTCGTGTCTTCAAAAGGTCGAATGAGGACTTCTTGAGTCTACCGACCCTGACCTGGTTGATGACCTTGGCAAACACGCTATCGGTCTGGCGGAACACGTGCTTCATGTCCACTATCTTGTCGATACACTGAGCCCACCGTTCTGACTCGAAGCAAAACTGCGTTGTTTCTATCTCGTCGGCGTCCCCAACTGGGGGTAGTTGGTAGAAATCTCCAACTAGGACTATCTGTAGTCCGCCAAATGGCTTGACGTTTCTCTTTGCCCCAATCAGAAGCTTATCCATGAGTTCGAATATTTTTAGCGACATCATACTGACCTCATCTATGATAAGGACATCTGCTTTTTTCAGCTGCTGTTTCTTATACTTTTTGCCGACAACCCTTCTCACTGTTGAGGCTATATCGCCCGTTCCAAGGCCAATTCCCGACCACGAATGTAGCGTACGAGCGTTACACTCGAGCAATCTAGCGGCACAGCCTGTCATCGCGCACACCTGAGGATTCTTACCATTTTCAATTGCCCATTTGTTCATGAGTCTGATCAGATGTGTTTTACCTGTACCACCCGGTCCAGTTATAAACATATTGTACCCAGCTTTGAA
>Ga0181557_1000035_pt1 | contig 146914 bp, 92 predicted proteins | sample 011ome_23_FD_148632 | JGI IMG/M metagenome (GOLD analysis project Ga0181557, IMG submission 148632) | Coastal salt marsh microbial communities from the Groves Creek Marsh, Skidaway Island, Georgia - 011506CT metaG (spades assembly) | ecosystem: Environmental > Aquatic > Marine > Intertidal zone... | reverse complement strand
AATAAGAGGGTGGTGATGAACGAGTTCAAGTCGAAGAGTGCGGACATGTTTTTGTCGTTCTTCTTATTCTTTTAAAGTATGGTGTGTTAGTACACGCGCAGAGATTTGTTCTTTCGTTGTGGGGAAACGTGTTCGTCACAAAAGAGAGACGCGAATGCGATGCGCGCGAGCACGTCACCAAAACGCATCATCTCCGTCGTCGCGACCCCCAGAACAACTCAAACTTTAAAAAGGAAAACGCGGCGTTTTTTTCTCCTCTCGTCGTCGTCTTCGAGTTTGGAAGAGAAGCGCGAGGACGAGAACAAGAACGCGTTCAAAACCTGTTGGTCCAACCATCCGCAGACGGAAGACGGGGAAAACATCATCGTCAAAGAGGTCGTCAAAAACAAACTCTACGCGTGCGAACGACAATTTTTATGGAACACCATCGACGTCGGCGGACGAATGGCAGTGGTGAAACTGCAAAACGGCGAGTTGTGGGTGCACTCGCCGATCGATTTAGACGAGGAGACGAAGAAGGAGATCGAGAAGCTCGGAGAGGTGAAACATATCGTCTCTCCGAATTACGAGCACCTGAAATACGCGAAAATGTGGAAACGAGCGTATCCGAACGCAACGCTGTGGGGATGTCCCGGGTTGAAAGAAAAGAAACGAGGAGAGATTCCGTACGATAAGGATCTGGGAGATGTAAAAGAAGAGTGGAAGGACGAATGGTTGAACGAGTTTGAGATGGTGCATTGGGATTGCGAGAGTCTCTTCTCGAAGCCGTTTTTCAACGAGGTGTCGTTTGCGCACAAAGAAAGTAAATGTTTGATGGTGACGGATGTGTATTGGAATTATCCGGACGGCGAAGGAATGGATGAAAAGTTGTACACGTTCAAAGAGAAAGGGTGGAAGTTTCTCATGGATGTTATTTATTTGCCCATTTACAAGAACGTGTTGTGTTTCGGAGAGGAGAAAAAGAAGAAGTTGAGAGCGCGAGTCGAGGACGTGGAGCGGCTCGATTTCGATACCATCGTACCGTGTCACGGGACGATTGTGAAGGATGGAGATGTCAAAAATACGCTAAGGAAACACTTGTTGTAATGATGTATAGTATTGTACAGTATTTATGTATGTAAGATATATGCACCACTTCTAAAACTAGTCGCGGTGATGGTGATGTCTCGCCGCTAAAATCGATCGCACGCCTAAAGTAATCACCAAGAAAATACCTAACGCGATGACCAACATCACGTCCGAGTTCTTCTTTCCCCACTCGATTACTTTATTCGTTTCTTTGACGATGTGCTCGGTTGCACTACCACTCGCAGCAGAGGACGGAGGGGGATTCGTTTTCTCAGTCGATATGACAATCTTCGCCGGTTTCGGTTCGTCCTCGCCGACGCTCATAATATTGGAGTTGAAAATTCCAGGTCTGAGCAACAAGAGTTCGCGAAAGATATCAGAAACTATCGTTCTGTAGTCTTTATTCTTCCAATCTTTCTCGTCCACCCACTCTCGAAATCGTAACCCCCAAAGCGCGAATTTGACTATAAACTTAGCATCTGGCTCCGCCGATAAAGTGGAATCGTAAAAGCGTTTGGCCAAGTGGTAATCTTTCGCGACGCCTCGTCCAACTTCGTGCATTCTCCCGAGATTGAACATAGCAGCTGCGCTTCGTAAACCAGCGGCTCGTCGGTAGACTTGCGCGGCTTTTTCGTAGTTGGAATCTGAGTTCGCATTGGAAGGAACGAGCACGTTTCCGTCTTCGTCGGTTACCATCAACGTCTCCTCGGAATCGTCGTCTTTTTCTGATGAAATGGAAGAAGAAATCCACCCGGCGTAATGCGCGTCGCCAATCGTGAGTAACGATAAGACGTTCCCTTGATCCGCGGCGAGTTCGTGAAAATACAGCGAAAACCGTTTCCTTTCTTCTTTCGATAAGTGGTTTTGCACGCCGCCAAAGTTCCTCTCTAAAATATACGCCGCGTTCGCTTGCGCTAACTCGACGCCCATTTCCGACGCTTTCGCGTACGCGTACAAGGATTCTTTATAGTTTCTTCTCACGAAATGTTCTCTCGCGTTCTCCATCACGTTTATAACCGTCGAGGAGCGTTCCGCTAACAGTTTCAACTTATCCAACGCCGGCGCGCACGCAATCGGGGCGCCTAAACCTCCCAATTGCATCATCGCCAAGTTATAAGAAGCTAACGAGTGCCCTTGCGCCGCGGCTAAACCGAAATACGTGTTCGCTTTCGTGTAATCTCTCGCTAACGGCGCTACTCCTCTCACGTGCAAAGCGCCTAAATGAAACTGTGCCTCCATGCTCCCTCTCTCCGCCGCTTTCAAAAGCTCCTTCACCGCCTCTTGCGCGTTTTTTTCCACTCCGAAACCGCTCAAGTACATGTACGCTAATCCGTAACTCGCGTGCGGAGAACCCAACTTTTTCGCCTCTTTGAACCATTTCAAAGCGGTTTCGTTATTTTGCGTCACGCCTAACCCGTTCGCGTACGCGTGACCTAACGAACTCATCGCCTCTGCGTTGCCTTGCGCGGCGGCTAAATCTAAATATTTCACCGCGACGTCGTAGTTCACGTCCAAACCTTTCGTGCCTACCATATACGCGTGTCCCACCGCGTTCTGCGCTTCCGAGTTCCCTAAATCCGCGGCGTACTGGTAATACGTCACCACGTCTTTCTGCCTTTTCAGCTTCTTTGGCGACTTCATGTCTCGACTCAACCGAAAATTATCGAATCCTTTCTGCCCGTTCTCGCCCATCACCGGCGCAATCACCGGTTCTACCGTCTTCAAACTCGCCGGATGGTAATACAAAACGCTCGCTTGACACGATTTTGGTGCGAACCTTCCCTTCGCGTGTCGATGCCCTAAAGCTAAATGCGATCGCACGTCACCGCCTCTCGCCGCGAAATAATGGTGCGTCATCGCCAACCGCTCGTCCTTCTCCACAACGCCGCCTAATCCGGTGCTGTACAAAAACGCCAACTCAAAGTGCGCCTCCGCGTCGCCTAAATCCGCCGCGCGCTGTAAAAAATATACCGCTTTCTTTTCCGCGTCGATTCGTTTCCATTCGTTCCCATTCATCATCATCATCACGTTCTCGCCGTTCTTCTTCTTTTTCTTCTTCTTCTCTTTCATCTTCTTCTCTTTCTCCTCGTCTTTTTCTTCTTCACCATCATCGCTCCTCCTTTCCGACAAAGCTCTCGTCAACGCCGCGTCCGCCGAACCTCTCCCTAACTGCATCGCCAAACCCAACTCTCTCCACGCCTCTTTCCTCTTTGGATTTTCTTTCACCATATCAATCAACGCGTCGATCGCGTCTCTCTTCGTCTTCACCATCGTCTTCCCCTCGCCGCCGCCGCTGCCGCCGCTCGTCTTCGTCGCGCCGCCGCTCCCGCCCCGCGCGGCGGCATCCGAGAAGAAAGAATCCTCCCTCTCTAAAATCTCCCTACAGTTGTCCACGCGTCGCAAAGCATCTTCTTCCTCTTCGTTTTCTTCGCCTTCGCCTTCTCCTCTTATGTTGTTGTTGTTGTTGTTGTCGTTCTTCTTCTTGTTCTTCTTGTTTGCACTGTTTTTGCTCATTTTCCCCAGAGTCTCTAAAAGCGCCGACGATCGGACTTTATTCCGGGTGATGTGCGCCGGTAACGCGCGGAAGAGTTCCGCGGATATAAAGTTTGGCGTCTGTTGTGTCTTTTCCGTCGTCTCTTTCGAGAGATCCGATGATTCTCCGTCTGTGGTGTCCTCGTTCGAATTAGGTAAAAACGGCCACTCCGGTTCCAAAATGTCTTCCTCTCCTCCTTCGTTTGCCGCTTCAACGCACGAAAAAACGCGCGTCTCGTCATCAAAGAACAACAGCGCAGCAATAAAGAGCACGAAAAGGAAAAGGAAAAGGAAAAGGAGAAGAGAGCTTCGAGGTCTTCTCCTCTTCGTTCGCATCAAAGGTGTTGTCGTCATCAGATCTTTTTTTTAATTGTCTGATTTTTTGTGAAGGAAAAAATTGAGACCAAAATCGATTGACATTTACACAGATGAAAAGATGAATAAAAATTGAACGGTAATATAAGGACGCGCAAACAAGTCTTTTTGGAACGGGTATTTGGGCGGGCGCTTTTCCTTTTGTCAATTTGTGCGTGTTCTCCGATGATGAATTGGCGGCATCGCATGAGCGGCTCTACTAAAATAATGTTAAAAGGCTCTATTTCTACTCGCGTAAAGTTCTATTCTCTCTAGTATTTTTTCTATTATCATCTGGGTTGTCGTTGTCGTTGTTGTTGTTATTATTAGTATCATTGAGCAGCACGAATTAGTATCTCTTCCCATTGGTGGTCGTCGAGTTCACACCCGACCGCGGCGCACATTTTTGAGGCGGCTTCGCATCCGAGTCGCGCGGCTTTGAGTAGGATGTCGTTTTTTTCTTCTTTATTTCTTTTCGTGATTTTCGTTTTCGTTTTCGTCGTCGTGGAGAGTAAGTAGGAGAATAAGAAGCCGGCGGTGAAGGTGTCGCCGGCGCCAGTGGTATCGACGACGGTTTTCAGGGCAGGCGCCGGGACGTGGTGCACTTCTTTTTCTTCTTCTTCTTTTTCTTCGTCGTCGTCGGCGGAGTAGCAGCGACAGCCTCGCTTGCCTTGCGTGACGACACACGTGCCGTTTATTTTCTTCGCGATGGTTCTGGCAACCATAGCTTCGATTTCTTCTCCTTCGTTGTTGTTCTCGTCGTTTTTTCTCGTCGTTTGCTGCTGCTCCTCCAGGAACAACTCTGGAATGATCTCGACCAACGCTTTTGCCTCGTCCTCGTTACAAAAAAGCACGTCCACGACGCCTGGATTTCGTTCCAACAGAGTCAACAAAGTTTCTCGACTATTCCGAACCACCTCAAACGAGGCTAAATCGATCGATACCAACACCTTCGTCCCGTCTGTTTCGTACAAATTTTTCGCTTTGGTAATCAAACTCGTCAAGAACTTTGGATCGTACAGCGCGTATCCTTCGCAGTGCAACAGTCTCGTCGTCGCGCTCGCGCTCTTTTCCTCTTCCTCTTTTCTCCTCTTAAAAACCTCCAAAACCTTGTCCACGTCCGGTTTACACTTACTCGCGCCTAAATACGTCCGCATCGTCCGTTGGCCGTTCGTTTTGTTCACAAAACTTAAACACTTTGCGGAACTTTCGGAAGCGCTCGAAAGCACTCGAACAGTGGCATTTTTCTCCGCTCTGACTCTGTTCTTTTCCAAGTCTTTCAGATACGCGTTCCCTTCCTTATCATCCGCGATTGTCCCGGCAAAGAACACTTTAAGATCAACCTTTTGGTCTTTATTATACTGTGTCGTTAAATTCCCGATGCCTCTGGCCACGTTCGCCGCGCTTCCGCCAAACTTTGTCTCTTTTACATCGGACGTTTCCTTTGTCATCATCGCTTCGAAATCTTCCCTCGAATCGACGACTTCGCACCCGCCTAAGTTCGACAGAGAGGACGAGAGATGATCGGTATCGTCCATCATGACGATGAAATCAGTCACCGCGTCGCCGAGACAACAACACACGATTTCATTTTTCTTAGTCGTTTTCGCGGTCGTCGTCTCCCCCATGATGTTCTTTTTGTTTTGTGGCAAAACGTGAGAAAAATTTCCAAAGGACAGACACTTGAAGTGGTGAATATATGAACGGGAGCGGATGGTGACCGGTATGTAGTAGTATGTACAAAAGAATAAATAAGTTCTCCCTCTCTCTATGAATTCCTCCCTCTCTCTCTTTCTCACGCGCACACACGCAAACTAATAGTCGTCTTCCAAGTCGTCGTACGGGTTCGGATTGCACAAAGACAAACAGACCGGCAACAAGATTAACCCGTGCGCCAAACCTAATGAAATGCACAAGAACAGTTGCTTGAAGAAAGTCGTGAAGACGTACGAGTCCGAAGAACCCAAGACTAACACGGCAACCATGGTACTCATGGCGCCGTGGAAGACGGCGACGCCCATGTCTCGTAATGTCAATCTCATGCGGTCGTTTGGAAGGCCGTGCTTTTCCAAAAAGTTTCGGCCGATGTGGGCGCTGTAATCGACGGCTAAACCGAGCGCGATGACGAGCATGATGACGGTGACGGAATCGATGTTTAATCCCCACGCTTGCATGTATCCGAGGATATTGATGACGATTAAGAGGAGGTTGATGAAGACGCAAGACACCGTGAGCGGGTCGACGATGAGCAACGCGATGACGATGAAACAGACGAGTAAGGTTAAAGAGACATTTCGGATGGCTTCTTTGTCGATGGATTTGTATTGTTCCACGTTCAAGAAGTCTTCGTTGTACGCAAAAATATAACCTTTTTCGTTGCCGGGAATGGAGTCGATGGAGGAGCGGATAGAGTCCATGGCCTTGATGGTCGCCGCGGTGTCTTGGCCTTCGACTTGCGTGGCGCGCACGCGCGTGGCGATAATCGTCGGAGGATTGGTGGTGGTGTCAAATTTTACGTCGGATCCGTATGCGTACCCACCTGGACTGGATGGAGTCGTGATAAACTTGTACAGTTTGTCGTTGAACGTGTTTGCAGGAGCGTCGATTGCGCAGTGTGTCGCTTTCCAACCCTCGGTCATTGGTTGGACACTCGTCCCATTGCACATCGTGAGGTACGTATCAAACGCATCCATCCAAGGCTCGACGGATTCATCTTGGACGTACGGGTTCGCTTTGAACGCCGCTGCCGCTTGCTTCAACACGGAAGTAGTGTCATAGTCGGTGGCGTAATCAAACTCAGTCATCGTGTATAGCTCGATACCTTGCCCTCGAGAAAATTCGTCGTCAAAGGTGGATACCCAATCTTTCAGGTAGCCGGGAGGCAAGAAATCCATCACGTCAGCTTCGACCTTGATTTTAGAGACGCCGAGAATACCACCAGCGGCGATGCCGGCAAATACGACGAGCACGGCTGCTTTGACGCTTTTCTTCGCGAGAAAGTCTGCGAGGGCGCCCATGACTCTTTTCGTCATGCGTTCTGGCCCAACTTGTTCCTGTTGCACGCCGTTGACGACGACGACGACCGGTGCCCCCGCCGCTGGCTTGCAGCACGGAACGCAGCACGTCGCGCCTTCGTCGCAGGTTGGGCAGCAAAAGCAGTCCCCTTTCTTTAGCATTCGGCGGCGTTCGTCGATGGCTAAGAACGCTGCGAAAAACGTCAACTGGTACAAATAATCGAAGAAAATACCAAGCGCCGCGTAGAAACAAAAGTTTCTCAACGCCGGCAAACTCGTCGTCGAGCCGATTAAGAAGGCGAATATATCCGTGAACGAGGTAACGGTAATACTCATGCCCGCCGTTGACATGGCATTTCCTAATCTTTCCGCGATGGATAAGTATGGGTTCGTGTTATCGTACGCGTTGACCAAAACGAACATATCGTCCACCCCTATGCCCAATAACAGAAACGGCAACACGTTCATCAACGGCGAATAGAAGAGCCCAAAGTAAGAACACAAACCGTAACTGGAAGCGATGGCCAATCCGATGGATACGACCCCCATTCCAGAAACGAATACTCGAGAACCGACGCACCCTTCCCCACCTTTACTCAACATGAGCGTTGCGTAGCCTAAAATCAAAATGAACGCGATTTGCAATTTCGTGATGTCGCCGGTAATCGCGGCCCCAAACTCATCCCCGAATGAACGTGTGACCGCGTATTCTACAGATACCGTCGAGGCGTAATTTACCTCCACATCGCGAATAATCTCCAATACTTTTTCCTCGAACGCGTCGCCTCTCTTGTCCTCTTTTTCGCCATCTTTGACGACATCGAAATTCTTCATGAGAAACTGCAACGTCAACGAAGTGGCGGTGTAATGCCCTTCGCTCGTCAAAGTTGGATGACCGCTCGTTTGGTTCAAGTAAATGACCGGGCCAACAGCAACGCACACGTTCCCAGGGGTGTGGTGTTTCTTCCCGTTACCGGTGGGGCAATTCTCCTCGTCCCCAAGAACATCCGAGATCAACTTCGCGTTGATTTTCTCTTGCGTGTTCCAGTTGTCCTTGTTGTTATCAAACACCCCCAAAACAGAACTCATGGCGCAACTCTTCGAGTACCGATAACACTGCCACTCCTCCTTATCGGTCTTTGAATACTTCATTCCAGCCGCATCCTCGGTGTCATCGTTTTCATCCACGATCCAATAATCCCCTCCCCACGTGATGTTCTTCCCGTCGTACTCCACGAACGCCTCCTCTTCAATCTTCGATCGAAACGCGTGCAACGCGTCTAAAGTCTCCGGCGTAAACGCGTTCGTCCCAGTTTTCGGTTTCAGAACCACGCTTCCAAACCGCGCGTCGCCTCCGTAGTTATCGTCCACAAAAATCCGATCGTCTTGCGCTCGCGTATCTCCGGGGACCCACAACTTTTCCGACCTGCTTTCGTTGGTCAGTTTGTGCACGCCGCTCGCGCAAATCAACGCCAAAAAGACGCTCAAACCAATCACTCGGAACGGATAGGAACCGATTCGAAACCCAAACGCGCGGAACTTTTTGGAGAGGAACCTGTTCGAACCGTTCGCGATTTTGCTGAAACACGATCGTTCCTCGTTCGATAAAACGTTTATTGTTCTTTCTCCTCGTTCTTCTTTGATCCCGGTTTCGACCGCGGAAAGAGAAGAGACTTGGACGCTTTTGGAACTATTCCCCGAGCGAACGGAATAGTTCGTTTCGGAGATCGAATCGTTTGTCGTCGCCACGGACATGGGCGTTTGCGAACGCGGTGGATTCATTATTATTATTCTTCTTACGAACGCTTACGTGAAGACGACTCGATGATGATGTTCGCGATGATGATGATACCGATGCGCTCGCGAAGAAAAAGTGTTGGTGTTCTGCGCGTTACAATGGATAAAGAAAAGTGACGTAACGACAACCACAAATTCACTCGAAAAAGGTCGGACAAAAATGTTGCCATTTTTAAGAACGCGCAGATGTATACGTAAACGCGCGGCATAGTGTTCATTCACTCCTTTTTCGGACGCTCCTACTACTACTACTATTACTACTACTACACCATTACTATCTGATGTTATTGTCGTTATTGAAGTACGCTCTCAGCGCGCGCTCTCGCTCTTCCTTCGTTTTCGTCTCGACGCATAAAGCCATGTTGTGTCTTCCGCCGCAGCTGAGCTTGACGCATATCCACTTTCGTTCGTTTGGTAAGGGCGGGAATTTTACCTCACCCGGGATGCCGGAGTGTGGACCGTTGACGACGCGGCCGAGACGGCCTAAGGAGTTGCGGCCCCAGGAGAGGAGTTGGCCTTGAGAGGTTAACGCGATGGTGTGCGAACCGCCGAGAGAGGCGTCGACGATTTTGTATCTTTGATGACGTTTGCTTTCGTCGTCGTCGTCGTCGTCCGCGTCGGTGGGTGATGGAAACTTCACCTCGGTTGGCGTGATTTTATCCGCGCAGTCGTCGTCGCCCATACCGAGTCGCGCGTACTCTCCTCTTCCCCACGTGAGTAATTGCCCCCCGGCGGTTATACACGCCGAGTGCCACCCGCCGGCTCTTATTTTCACCACTCCTTTTCTGTTCAAAGTTTCGATCGCTCTCGGCGTTGCCTCGTTCCCGGTTTTCTGGTGCCCCAACTGTCCGTATTCCCCGTGTCCCCACGAATACACCGTCCCGTCTTTCGCTAAAGCTAACACGTGGAAACTCCCCGCCGCGATTTCACAACAGTCTCGTAAGTTTTCTACTTTCTTTGGATGGTACGTGTTTGGACCGACGCCACCGACGGGACATCCCCACGAGTAGACATCGCCATCGACGGTCACCGCAAACGAGGACATTCCGCCGCACGCCACTCGTTTCGCTTTAATCAACGTCTTCGGGCTCTTCCAATCCAAAGGAATCGTAATCGGCGTCGAAATAGACGTGTTCGCGAAACCTCTGTCGTCAATCACCACGCCTCTTTTCCTCTCCTCGTCCCTCGCAATGGCGGCGGTTGTGGTATCTCTCGTCGTCGTCGTCGCGGCAATTGTTTCCACCTCAAACTTCTCCTCTATCTTTTTCTTCTCCGTGGCGCACTGTCCGTACTCGTTTCCGCCCCACGCGTGTACTCTCCCAAACTGGTCGATGGCCAAAGCGTGCCATCCGCCGAGCGCGACGCGCACAATTTCCGACGCCACGAACTCGTCTTTAATGTGCAACTGTTCCAACTCTTCCGTCGTATCGTGCGCGAAATACGTCGCTTTCGTCGGTGTTTTCACGAACTCTTTGTTATTCTTCTTGACATCTGACTTCTCCTCGTTTACGTCGTTCGCTCTCTCGCCCCCTAGGCCTAAAGTGTCGTGGCTGTTCCACCCCCAACTGTAAAGCTCTTTGCTTTTCGTCAACACGCACGAATTCCTCGACCCGGCGATTAACCGTTCGATCTCCTCAAAATCTTCTTCACCTTTTTTTTCCTCCTCCTCGTCGTCCTTCTCGCGATCGCTCGCGTCAGAGTGCAAAGGCGAAGTTTGGCAACTTTGACTGAACGGGAAAACGAGCTCCGTCGGTTGATGGATGAAAAAATCCAGCGCTCGTTTCGCCTGTTTCACGCCGAGCTGGTAGTCCTCGCCGCATCCCCAGACGAATACTTTTTTTAACGTTTTCGTCGTCCCTGACGATGAAACTGTCATCATTACGTATGCGTTCGTTTTTTCGTTCGATCGTTCGTTCGAGAATAAGCGCGTTCTCCGCTACGGGCGTCAAAGAGAGCAAATTCTGACGTCTTTTTCTCCACAAAACACGCTCCTAAACAAGCGCAACAGCAAAGCCAGATATATCACGAAACAACGACATAATGTTGTCGTTAGTATCGTTCACGTCGTCTTTTCACGTCGCCGGTACGTTCGGTTCTTCTGCGACAACAACGAATACGAAAACGGTGAGAAGAAGATGTGTTTTACATCATCACCATCAGCAGCGGGGAAGTGCTGTAACGACGACGGATGATGATGATGTCAATGATGATTACGAAAGCAGCGGCAAGAAGAAGAACAAAAGTGGTTTAAACACGCGTCGAGAGATGATGCTGACACTCGGTGTGTCGTCGTTCGTCCTTACCGGAGGATTAGGAGGAAAAGATGAGAATAAAGCGCAAGCGTTCACCAGACCTCCACCTGGGTTCGACTTGTTCATCGATACCATCGACGGGTACGAGTTTTTACGACCTTCGTCCTGGGTGGAAGTGAAAGGATCCGGGAACGACATTTTTTACCGCAACCCGAGGAACGTGGAGGAGAACTGCTTCGTGGCGATTTCATCGCCGTCGTCGAACGTGTACGCATCAGTCAGAGACGTCGGGACGCCGGAGGAAACCGCGGAGAAGATATTGAAGCAGACGCTGATCGAGTTGACGAGCACGCGGTTGGGCATCATTCGGGAGAGCGAAGTGGTCAGCGCGAAGGAGGATTTAGATAAAGACGGGACGGCTTTTTACGACATCACGCTGAGGATTAAATCATACGCGGCGAAGAATCAGTACGGGTTGACGCCGGAAGATAGGCCGCAAACGTTAGAGTGGGATCGGACGTTTTATTCCCGGTTAGGGACGGAGAACGGAAGGCTGTACGAGTTGAGGATGCAATCGCCTTCGGCGGAGTTTGAGGAGAGTAAGGAGCAATATTTAGCGGGGATGGGGAAGAGTTTTCGGCCGTTTGAGGTGGATACGCCGCCGCCGAGCGTAGGGAAACAGCTCGGGTTGAACTTTATATAAAAGAAAAAAAAGCGCGCTTTTATTTTAGTACGCACGCAATGCGATTGTGTTCTTAATAATAATAATACTGTAATAGATTTTCGATATTAAATATAATAATACAACTACGGTAGTAGTAAGGCCTTAGCAGCAGTCTTCTTTCTAACACGATCCCGGCGGGTTTTATACGTTACTCGGCACGAACCACTCTCCTTTCTTTCTAGAAATCAATCTCGCTTTCGATTTGAACAAATCGTCATCCTCCATCGCGAATTTTGGCACCGTATCTGTTCCCAACAAAACAATCGTCGATCCGCTTCCGGACATGAACACGACTGCCCCGTCCTCTTTCGTCGCGTCGATTAATTTATCCTTCAACTCGCCCAACTCGGGCAACTTGGAAAACGCCGGCCTTTCTAAATCGTTGATCGCGTTTTCGTACGTGCACCCGTCCGCGTTTAGAGATTTCAGCAAATCCAGCGGCTCCGCTTTCGATCTCTTGTCTAAATCCAACGCCTTGAAAATCGTCGGCGTGCTCAACCCAATCGACGGTTTCACCAAACACATCTTCGTCGTCAACGGAAGCGGTGGTTCCACGTCTTCCACAATCTCTCCTCTCCCGGTGCAATACGCCGCCCCGGTGCTAAAAAATACCGAAATATCGCTCCCGATATCCCCGGACCATTCCAGCAACTCTTCCTCGGTCGCGACGTCCCCGCACAGCTTGTTCGCGGCATACAACGCCGTCGCTGCGTTCCCAGATCCCCCTCCTAACCCTGCCCCGGACGGTACCGTCTTCTTCAACTCCACCCAAAAGTACTGCTTTATTCCAGTTTTCGCTCGAAACAAGTTCAAAGCTTTAATCACTAAGTTCGACTCGTCCAACGGAATCGACGCGTCTTCGCACACCAGAGTATCTTTCGTCTCCGAGGAGCTCTTCGCGAAGGACATCTCGTCGCCTAAATCGATGACGTGGAATAACGAGGCTAAATCGTGGTACCCGTCTTCCCTTCTCCGGACGATTCGGAGGAATAAGTTGATTTTGGACGGCGAGAAGAGGTCGATTTGTGCGAAACCGTCCGGGTTTTGTTGCATTGTTGATGACGAGGACGACGACAAAGAAGCCATCGTCGTCATCTTTCCGCGAAATCCTCGTCCGATGCTTCCCCGGTTTTCTCCACCACGTCTCCCCATCCGATGTTGATGTTGTCGATGACGATGAGAATGGGAAGATGAGAAAAGGACCGATGAAAAGGCTGCATTTTTACCGCCGCCTCCCCGACGCGCTCCCGCGCCTACTGCGCCGCCTCTTCTCGAAGAAGACGCGGAAGAAGACAAAGACCTCTTCACCGCAGGAGTCGCACCAGGAGTAGCTGCGCGAGCGCGCGTCGCAAATGCCAGAGAACTTCTTGAGCTCATGTTTGATGATTGTGTTGATATCTCTGATTGATTTTTTTTTATCCACAAAAAACACAAGTCGAGTAAAAAAAAGAATTTTGAAGATTTTGAGGAAGAAAATTTTTTCTCTTTTTTGTCTGCTCTTTTATTTTTTTAGTACACAAATGATGATGATTAAGACTGCGCGTATATAAAAAAATCGATGAAAAGAAAAAGTTAAATAGGTTTCTCCAAGGAACCAATCTCTTCGCTCAATCGAGAGACTTCCATCAAGGTGAACGCGTCTTTGCCAAAGTTTTCTTCCGGAGAGGTGACTAAGGAGTATTCGATGGCGGATTGGAATTCAGTCGGGGAACACTCGAACGGGCCGTCCAAGTGCGCCGGGACGACGTGCGTGAACGCCCACGAGTTGTCCTCGCAGACTTTTTTGGTCCACTCGCGGACTTCCTTTTTGCGTCTCGGGAAGGCGAGCAAAGCTAGGACGGGAGGGACGAACCCGTGTTTGCGTTTGGTGAGGTTTTCGAACGCCGGTTTCCAGCTCGCGTCCCAAGTAAACGCGTCTAATAAATCATCCGCGGCGTTCGGTAAGGAAATTTTCACGTCCACCGAGTCCGGGTTGAACAACAAACCGAACAAAACGGTTTTGCCCCACCCCTCGGATCGAGTTTCCGAAGTCATCGGTTTCGATTCGCCTTGTTTATCCATCGCGCGCACGTACAGTGGTTCCGGGTCAATCGTCGCCACCGGGACGGGTTTATTGGAAACTTTTTCGAGGACGTCGGTTAACACCAACGATTTCGTTTCTTTTACGTAAAACGCGGTATCCACGAACCACGGGTCTTTAAAGTTTCGCAACGACGAGCCGCCGACTTTCAAGGTTTCGTGTTCGATTTCGTCTTTCCAAGGGACGAAATCGTTCGTCTCTTCGCTTCGTTCTTTTGAGCTCAAGGGTAAATATTTCGGTTTGTTCGGAAAGATGGGAACGAAATCTGCCAGCTTCACGTTCACCGGAAACGTCCAATCGTCTTTCGGCAACCACACGTCCGCGTCCGGGAAGTACTGCGCGAACGGTCCGCTATAAATCTTATGTTCAATAGCTACGCTTCCTACGACGATGTGTTTCACCTTGCCGTGTTTCTCTTCCAACTTTTTCACGGCGTCGATGACTTCCATCGTCGGCGCGACCGGGTTGTGCACCCACAACCCGCCGTTTTTCAGTTTCACCACCGTCATTCTCACGTTCACGTACACGTCCAACAACCCTTGCAACTGATCAAAAGTCCACACTTTCTCCGCGAGGACGTTTTCTTTCAAAACCGTTCGATTCCCTTCCGCGTCGATAATCACTCTTTCTTCGTTAAACGTCGGGTTGGTTATGAACGTCGTTTTCGTCTTGTACGGCGCTAACGGTAACGCCCACCAGTACGTGTAATACGCGGATTCTCGCGACGCGAGTTTCGCCCAGTATTGATCTTGCAGTTCTCTCGCCGTCATATTCACAGCCGCCGCGCCTTCCTCGCCCGAGGCGAACGCGAAGAACTTCGTAGTACTGTTATCATTCTCCATCATCATCATCATCATCCAGGAGAATAACGACGTCGTCGTCAAAGCGTCTCTTCTGCTCAACATTTTTCTCTTCCTTCCCGTTGTCGTCGTCGTGCCTCCTTCGTGGTCGTTTTCCTTTTCCTCCTCTTCCTGACGACGACTCCCCGAGGAAACCGCCAAAGCCTTTTGTGTCGTCGAAACTGTCCTCGAAACGACCAAAAAACCTTTTTTGTTTCGTCGATGTTGCTGTTCTCGTTTTCGTCGCGGTAGTGGTGCTTCTTTTTTCTTCGCGAACATCGGCGACGCGGATGATGATTTCGCTTCGTCGATGTTGCTGTTCTCGTTTTCGTCGCGGTCGTGGTGCTTCTTTTTTCTTCGCGAACATCGGCGACGCGGATGATGATTTCGCATCGAACGACGACGACATCGACGACGAGACCGTGGAAAGAAGTTTGCGACGATGATGAAATCTCGCAGACAAAGTCGTCGTTTTAAGCGTCATCATCTGTCGTTTTACTTCTCCCCCGCAAAAAAAAAACAACGAGACTTCTCTCCTTCTCTTCCTCTCTCTCTTTTATATGACGCTCTCGAGCGAAAGAAGGAGCGCAAAAACTTTACGCGCGTTGTTTTGCGTTAAAAAATGCAGATAAAATGCGTCACTTTTTTCCCTTCACGCGAGAGACGATGATTGCGTGACGAGAGATGTCTTTTCTCATCGGAAGCAGAGTGTCGACGATGACGTTTGCTTCTTTGACATTTAAAAGAACTTTGAGGATGATTACGACGAGCGCGGGAGTCACCACGAGGAGCGGAGTTCGTTTTCCTTCGTTGTCTTCTTTGTCTTCTGAAACACAACAGAAAGTGTTTCTTTCGTTTCCGCGTGGGAGAAGTTCCGTCGGGGGAGACGCGAGACGTGTAAAAGGCGGTTGGTGGTCTTCGTCTTCGCATTCTTCGAGAAGCGCAATAAGGAGTCTCAGCGGGAGTCATCTTTCTCCGAATACTAATAATAATAAACCTTCTTCGGATTTGGACACGAGTTACCTCCCGTTATACGCCGCGGATTGGGCGCGCGTCGATCTACCCCCCGGACACAGATTTCCAATGGAGAAATATCTCCTGACGCGCGAAGCGATCGAGAAAGAGTCGCCAGATTTTTTAAAATATTCCATGCGCTTCTCACCAACCGCGAGGAAAGAGGACGTTTTATTAGTCCACGACAAAGAATACGTGGAAAGAGTGCTCACGCAGAAACTGACGCGCGAGGAAGCGAGGACGATTGGGTTTCCTATGAGCGAACAGTCGGACGGGTACGCCTCGAAATTCTTATCGGAGGACGAGACGAAGCGAGGGGAGCAACACGTGACGAGGAGCTTAGCGAGCACTGGCGGGACCATCAAAATGACCAGAGACGTGTTAGAACACGGTTTCATGTGGGCGGGACAATTAGCAGGAGGGACGCATCACGCGTTTGCAGGGCACGGGGAGGGATTTTGCGTGTTTAACGACATCGCGTGCGCGGTGAGAGTAGCGCAGAGAGATTACGAGGAGTTGTTCGAAGGCGAAGATAGAAACGTTTTGATCGTCGATTTAGACGTGCATCAAGGCAACGGGACGGCGAAGATTTTTGAGAACGATAAAAATATTATCACTTATTCTATTCACGGAGATAGGAATTATCCGTGGAAGACGAGGATGTTATCGGATTACGACATCGCGTTACCGGACGATTGCGAAGACGAGGAGTATTTGAACGCGTTGGAAACGTCGCTACCGAAAGTGTTCGAGAAGCATAAACCTTTTTTGGTGTATTTTCAAGCCGGAGTGGACGCTTTGAAAGCGGATTCGTTCGGAAGATTGAGCATGACCCGAGAAGGGTTGAGGCGGCGCAACAATTTAGTTCTCGCGTTGTGTGTTGAACACGACTGCAAATTAGTAACGACCATGGGCGGTGGGTACGCGAAACCGATCGAGCGATCCATCGAATGCCACTCGGACGTGTTTCGAATTATGGCTTTGAAGCATAAAGCAATAATGGAGGAACGGAAATATTTAGAGAAGATGGTTACTTGATGTGGATGTATGAGTTCGAGGCGAGGCGATGAATTCCCGGCTCCTCGTTTGGTCGAATTTACGAATATTTATTTTTAATTTACGCATCATTTTTTAGCTGTGCGACGACTTGAATGCGACTATACAATGGAGACTACAAAAATCCAATGGTATTACGTGGCTGCGTTTGTAGCGCTGATGATTTGTGTATCAGCATCAGTGAGAGTTGTTCACGCTGCTGTTAATACTATCATACCTTCGAACGAAGTTTTTTTGGATTCCGTTTGCAAGTGTTTAAAAGAGGACGCAAAAGATGGCCTTTGCACTTCGTTCGCAACTACGAGTGGGTACGGAACGATGCCTTTCTGGATGACGAGAGATATCACTAACATGGCAAATGCGTTTGATTTAGACCGTTTGGTTAATGCCGGACCAGTGGGGTGTAACTTGACTGAGATTGAAGCTTTGAGGTTCAACGCGGACTTAAAATACTGGGATACGTCGCACGTGACAAACTTTGACTTCATGTTTCGCAAAGCGAAAAGTTTTGACGGCAAAGGATTAAGGTTTTGGAACGTAGGAAATGCAGAAACGATGCGAGGCATGTTTCAAGAAACCACGGAATTCGACGACAACATCGCATTTTGGGATCTTCGAAACGTAATCGATCTTTCCAAAATTTTTTTAAACGCGGAAAAATTTAGCCAACCGATTGGTTTTTGGGACGTTTCGAATGTGGAAACCGCTTTTGGGATGTTTGAAGGTGCGAAGCGCTTTAATGAAGATATTAGCACGTGGAATTGGGCATCTATTTTCAGCGGCTCGAACCCTTTGAATTCTTGCAAGAAGAAAAAGAGGAGGATGCGCGCGTTGTTGCAACAACAAACTGACGAGGAAAGTTTGCGACTGTGCGGCGAGGAAATAGGCTTGAAGCAAATGTTTAAGAACGCCCCGAGATTTAACGGAGACGTTTCTCGATGGAAGGGCCAGGCCACGGCTTTTGAGCAAGAGAATATGTTTGAGGGTGCGGATAGTTTCAACACGAAATGGAAATGTAAAACCGAATTTGACGGCCCGACTGAAACATGCAAAGTACGACACGAAGCGGAGGTTCTCGAAGAAATCAGCGAAATCAGAGAGTTCTTTCGAAGCACTTAGTTACGTGTTATTGTGTATATATATGTGCATATACCTGCTCTATTTGCGCGCTAATACTACATCTCTATCTTCTACTCGCTCTCTTATTTGCAGTTCTAATAAGTTCTTGTCGTTACTCTTCGCATCCGCACTCTTCGTCGTCGTCGACTAAACACTTCTGATGTTCCTCGGCTTCGTTCACGGCGTCGCATTCGTCCACTCGCAAAACCAACCGCCAACCACCATTCGCAGTCTCCGGACTCCTGTGTACCGATGCTTTCCCACTCTCCCACATTTCTCCTTTCAAAAACAAAATGTCGCAACTCTCTCCTTTTTCTTCCACCAAGTTCTTCTCGAATAACTTCGCGTTTGATTTCAACGCGTCCGAGAGAGGAAGCAAAACCCGCGACGACATTGACGCGTCTCTCGCCGCCGACGCGATCACTTTATTCACCAACGAATGCTCATCTAAAACCTCCGTTTTCCTCCCGTAATACGTCGTCATCGCTCTCAAAGGTACGTAATCCACGTGCAGTTTCGTGCACAGCGTCCGGCGTAAAAGCGAGAGAGAAACGACCACTCTTTCGGGAGCGTTCTCTCGTCTTCTTTCGCCGCTCGAGTTTACGAAGAAGTTTCGATACTCTTTCACGACGTTTTCCACGTCCCGCTCTAAAAACTGGATCGAACGTTCCGAACAGCCCTCTTCTAATAAAACGTCGCGAATGCCTAACAGGCGAGCGTCTGGATCGAGCGCGTCTAACTCTGCTCGCACTTCAAACTCTGCGCTTTTCCGCTCGCACGCTCGCAGAATATCCGCCGGGAAGGCATCTCTCACTTCAGGTCTCGGTTTCACCACGAACGCACTCTTCGCTGACGATGACGATGATGACGCGGGGGTTATTCTTTTTCTTATCCTCTTTGGTGGCAGGAGTGCCGTCCTCCTCGCCGCCACCGAAAGCATCGTCGGAGCGTCACCAGACAACAACAACAACTGAAAAGGATAAAGTGCAGACAACATTTCCCCTAAAAAAGGCAGTTTAGATACGAATTTTACCTAACAAAAAAGGAGAGGTTTGTTCCTTGTGTACGATGATGATGATGGCCCCGCACATTGCGACGACAAAAACGAGGAACAACTCAATGATGCGACCACCAATGCCTGGTCGCAAAATGAGGCGGCGAGGAAACGTTTTTCTTAACGCGGGAGGAAAGGCAGACGATGACGATATGAATAAGACTGCTCCCTTTCGACTCCCGAATTCCCTGTGGACAAATCAATCAGATTTAAAAACGCCGGAGCAAAAGTGCTCGGACATTTACCAGTCGTACGCGACGATGGCGGCAACGAGACTGGTCATGGCCCAGGACGATGGGTTCGGAAACGAGTGCAGCGAAGACGTGAACGTGAGCGAGACGACGAGTAAGATTTTAACGCACAAGGAGAAACACAGCATGCTCTCGGGAACGAGTTTCGTGCGAAGCATGTTGCAAAGCGCGGATCCAATCTTAAGGTCGGCCGCGTTGAGAATTATAGAGACGAGACGAGTGTACGTGTCCGAAAAGGAAGGGATGGATTGGGAGAGTAGCTTTCGATACGCGAAGGAGGATATGGAACAATGGCGGGTGAAGATGTTGAAACGCGTGGCGGAGAAGTCGCTCGAAGGAGAATGACGATTGGAAATAAAGAGAGGAGCGCGTGTATTTTACTTGTGTACTTTATTTGTGTATGTATGTTTGCTTGTTTATGCTGAATCAATCTCCTTGTCTTTAAACGGCGGCGGCGGCGGCGTCGAAACCTTCTTCTTCCCATTTCTTACCAAACGTCTGGCGACCGTTATCGATCCAATGATCGACCATTTCCGCGATACCTTTGCCAATACCCGCAACTTTACCCACCTTTTGTCCTTTTACCGTTTTGCCTAACATGCCTTTCCCGCTGCCTGGCTTTGTCACGTCGTAATCTAACAAACTGATGTTTTTCGCCGCGCCGGCGTAGGCGTTCACTTTAAACGCCTCGACGACGTTCGTGCCCAATTTTCTCGCTTTCATCACCAAATCGTTCAAAGCGTCAACTAACGGTTGGTTTTCCGCGCACAACGCTTGCGTTTCCGACTTGGCTTTTTGTTTCGGCCACACTTCCAAGGCATCCTTGAAAACCTCTTCGAGCAAAACGTCTCCAGTTTCGTCGTTTACGTTCTTCTCCACGTTCATCCACGCCAAGACTTGCGAACCGGCCTCGCCTAAATTGTCCGGACAAGACAATTTCTCCTCGTTGCAGATTCGAATGAACTCCTTCGCTAACACCGCGCCTTGCACACCACTCTCGGCCAGTTTTTGCAACTTCTCCGTCGGTACATTCGAACTCACTTTATTCTTTTTCTCTTCCTCCTTTTTCTTCTTCTCTTCCTCGGTCAGCGGCGGATTTTCAATCAAATACTCCTCGTACGTTCGCCATTTCGGCCTTTCGAATTCGTTCAGTTTTTTCGAAAAGTTGCATCGCACTAAGCACATGGATTCGGCGTCATACGTCCCCGGACAGTGCACTTCGCCTCTCCCTAATTTCTCCTTATCTTTGGACACGTGATACGGACTCTCGTATCTCACGTTCAAATGCGGCACTTTCTCGTTGTTCCCTTTCGCGCAGTGCGGACACTTCGTCAATCTGCCGTACAATTCACCGTCGATGCACTTAAAAATCAACTCTTCCTTCTTCCCGCCGGTGGTGTATCCATTCGCTTTGCACCATTTCTTCAACTCCTCCGTTTTCATCGCTTTATACTTCTCCTTCAGAGAAACGACTGTCGATTCGTCCTCGTTCGGGAAGGTGTACTTACCGTCCTCGTCAACCGGTACCGGCGGATCAAAGCTATCGAAGTTGTTCTTCTCGTTCCAAGGTGTAAACCACAACGACTTCTGCGCGTATTTTCGTCTCTTATCCGCTTCATCCGCGCCGGATTTTTCAGCGCGCTTGGTGGTCGTTTTCTTTGTTTTCGTCGTTTTTGCTTCCTTTTTCGTTGGTGGAGACGACGACGGATTTGACTTCTCTTCCTCCTCTTCCTTCGTCTCCTCCTCCTCGACTTTCTGTCGCTTCACCTCTTTCTCCTCGTACTCGTCGACGACCTTCTCCTCCTTTTCCTCCTTCTTTTCCTCCTCCTTTTTTTCCTCCTTCACCACCTTCAGGGACAAACACTTGCTCTTCAAAGAAATCTTCTCCTTCGTCTCCTTCACTTGGACTAAAAATCGAGATTTCGTTTCGTCGAATTGGACAACCACGGCTGGTTTCCCGTTCAGTTCTGGTTTGCTGTTCACGTTGACGATGGAGACTACAGTTCCCGGAGGGTAGAGAGATACAGCCTCCTCCGTCGCAGCAGACGCGGAGGACATTTTTGGATTCTTTCGTCGTATCGAGCGGCGTGTGTACCTTACTTACACTTGTGATGATGGAGTCAATTTGTGGGGAGATGATTTTGAAATCAACACTCCACTGCGGCACAAAAAGAGGCGGAAGTTCGGATAAAATGGACGACGATGACGATGATTTCAACGTAAAAAACTGGGCGACGTTACACGACGCCGCGTTAGAGGTACTCTCGACGCCATCTGCGCATAAAAAAGCCCTTTTGACTCAAGTTATCGCGAAGAAATGGTTCGACGGAACGAGTATACTAAAAGCCAGAGATATAAGTTCCGGGGGAAAACTGGTAGCAGATACACCGGAAAGAGACGCGCTGGTAACCATCGTCTCGTCGAACTCGAACAAATTAAAACTCGGTTCTGGTCGCTCGATCGAGTCGAGACGGAAAATTTTACACTCGCTCTCGCACATCGAGTCGTGGGCGATCGATTTGAGTTGGGATATTATCGCAAGATTTGGACACGAGGTGGAAAAGGAGAGAGAGTTTTTCGACGATTTCGTACGCGTGGCTTTAGACGAAGCGAAACACCATTTACTGTTAACGAAAAGATTAGAAGAAATAGGAGGAAAATACGGGGATTTTCCCGCGCACGATGGATTATGGCAGTCTGCGATGGAAACGTCGGATTCGTTGATGCATCGACTGGTTGTCGAACACTGCGTGCACGAAGCGCGAGGATTAGACGTCATGCCGAATACGATTAACAAGTTTCGAGAGAACGGGGACGAGGAGAGCGCTTTATTGCTCGAGACGATAGTGTACCCGGAAGAAATTGGCCACGTCAAAGCTGGTTTAAAATGGTTCAAGTTTCTATTAGGAGACGCGTCGGAACGCGGCGGCGAAGAGACGGTGAAAATCTTTCGCGAGATTGTCGAGAAGAAATTTTACGGGGCGTTGAAACCGCCGTTTAACGACGAAGCGAGGGCGAAAGCCGGGTTCGACAGGAGGTATTACGAAGTAGCAGTAGATGCGGTGGTGTAGTCGTGGTAGCAGATAGAGCGCAGATTAGAAACGCGTGTATGTATATCGATTAAAACAAATGTGTTTTCTTCCCTTGTATCATCTCTCTCAAACACAGCTCTCGATCTTCTTCTTCTTCTCCTTTACTTCTTCACCTCTTTTGCAACCTTCTCTCTTTTCTTTTGCAACGCATCGCTCGCTTCCGCGATTCTCTTTGCCATTTGCTCTCGCATCTGCGCACCCATCGGACTCTTTCCTTGCTCCTTCTCCACTTTTCTCTTCGCCTCATCTCTTACAGTCTTTGCCCGTTTGACGACTTCTTCGTCTTCGTCTTCTTTGTGCTTTTCGCTTAAAATTTTAATCGAGTCTTTTAAAGAGTTGAACGCGTTCTGGAACGACGCTTCGATGGCTTTCGATTTCCGCGTTAAAGCTTTAATCACCTCAGAGCTCTTCTCGTCGTCGTCCCCCATGATGACGATGACGATGAACTAACTGTTTGTGCGGCTTTTCGCTGTGTTCTTTGTTTTGCGAATACTTTTTTCCTGCTCGTATTTTGTAAGAAACGCTTCGAATTGAAAAATCCTAAAAAAAACACAAAAATACACGATCACGAACTTTAAAAAACAGATCATGTCTTCTGACCAACGAGGACGAGCGGCGGCAGAACGAATGGGGAATCAAAAGTCGGCGAACGAACAACAAGAACGAGAAGAAGAAATGACGATAACGACTCCGATGCGACGCGTCCTGACCGTCCAAATTCGAAAAGAAGAAGAAGCGACTCAGAAAAGTGTTCTCGAAATCGTTGAGAAGGTTTTCGTTTCTGTTTTAGAAACGAGCGAGATACGCGCGTACGACGTGACGGTGACGAAAGAGAACGATAAGATAACGTATAAATACAAAGCGCCTGCGCCTTCCTTTCCGTTCGTGCCGAAATCGATCGGTAAACTCTCCGAGACTGGCGTGTGTGAGGTGACCGAAGTTGTCGTCTGTGATTATGAAAAGAATAAACTTGAAAATTTTTGCGAAACCAAAGGGATGCTGTTTGCGGATATGTTCGTGGTGGAGAGTTTTGTCAGATTGGATAAAATAAGCGGTAATTCGCGTGCAGTTGTGTGTGTGGTTGATGTGCGATTGCGATGGCTGAAACGGTTGGACACTCAAAGATGGATGGAAGGGTTAGTGACAAAGGCGACAGAAATGAAAATAAGAAAGAAGTATGAGATTTTGATGAAGCGAGTGGCGAGCGAGTTGAGTGCGACGGCGAAGATGACGAGAAACGATTTAAGGAACGATTTAGAATTTATTCTGCGCCAAAACGTGAACTATCTCTTTTGCGTTTTAGTTTCGATATTGATTTTCTGCTTGGGCTTCTGCCTCGGTGGAATTGATTCCTCGCTCTCGGCGCTTTGGAAAATATAATTTTATTAAAACTACGTACTCGTAGACGTGCATCTACTTTGCGTTTCGTCTCTGTCCTTCACTAATCTTACCAGACAACACCACGAATGAATCACCGGTTGTTTTTTGAACCGCTTGCATTCGTTCAATTGTGCTGCCAGCTTTGTTGCTATCGCCACCTCGCAGCGCGTTTTGCTCCTCTTCGTACTTGCGCAAACGCTTCTCCTTCGCCTTCGCGCCGGGCGCTTTGCCGTGAAACTTCCAGCACAACTCGCGGAAGGCTTCTTTTGGAGTCAACGTACGTCCAAACTCGTCGTACTTATCAAGTTTGAAGTTGAACTTTCGAGTTTCGGACGACGGGCCGCCGCCATCTTGTTCTTCAATCACTCCAGAGGCTTCTAATACGCGTTTGCGATCGTGGTGATCTTTCAAATCGTTCGCGCGTCCACTCCAACGCGGTCCTTTATCTTCGAGCTGACCGGAGGCTTTCATGTCTTGTAAAATGCTCGCTAAACCAATATTTCTGCGCGATGGATGGATTTTAGGCTTTTCTTCTTCTTTAACCGCTCCTTCGCCGTCTTCCATTTTGACATCGACGGCACCATCGCCGCTCTGAACAATTTGCGGAGCGTCCTCGTCTTCTTCGTCCGGTAACTTGTCCGCTCGCGCCTTCTCCCAATCGATTACTTCTCCCTCGGCGTCCTCTTCGACGTGGTTGGCTCTTTTCCGTTTCAAGTTTTTAGAGGTTTTCCCTCTCGCGACGAACGCGTTATTTTCGTCGTCACCGCCAGACGTATCCGCGCCGACGCCGCGACAGAATTCAGCGACATCCGTTAGGGCCAAATTTTTATCGTTCTTTTCATCATTATCTGCGTTCATATCGGTCGGCTTTTCTCGTTCGAGCTTGGCGATGCGTTGAAACAAAGATTGTTCCCCATTCGCGGGAACGATTTGCTTTTCTTTCTTTTTCGTTTCTCGTGCGGATGCGAGCGCTCGTTCCAACTCGTCGTCCTCTTCCTCGGCGGCGAAATCTAGAGGTTCTTCATCGCCTTTCTTAGTATCGCCGGCTAAATTGGCTAAGATTTTCTCGTCCACGTTATCTCTCGCTTTGTCCATTGCCTTGGCCCACGCCTCGTCGTCTCGAGACGGCTGTTCTTCTCCCGCGTTGCCGCCGCCATTCTTCCTCGATCTTCTGTGCGTCCCCGCCGCGTTTGCCTCCTTCGCCAACTCGTCGCTTTCCAACTTTGATACGTCAAATCCACCATCCTCGTCGTCTGAATCCTCGTTTTCTTTCTTCTTCTTCTTCTTTCGCATCTTCTTCGGCTTATCTTCTTTGCCTCCTTTCCCTTTTTTCTTCTTCTTACTATTGAACTTCATCAACTCTTCCTCTTCTTTCGTATACGCGTCTATCTGCGTGGCTGTTTTTGACACCTCCGCGGAAGTCAATTCGCCTTTCACCAATCCAGCCATCCGTAACTTCAACTCCCTCGCGTTTCGTTTCCGAATCTCCTCGGCGTCTTTTTGAACTCCTCCCGTGCCATCTAACGTCGCGAATCTTTCGTCCTTCTCTTCCTCTCCGTACTCGTCGTCGTACTTGGACAAAATCTTCTTCTCTTTCAATCCCGTCAACTCGTCCTCGTCTTCGCGCATAATCTCGTCCTTCTTATTTCCCTTTCCAGCTAACTTTTTATTCTTCAAAACCCTCTCTCTTTCCGCTATTTGAACGTTCTCCAACTCGTCCTCCGAATCGCTATCTAAAATCGACTTATCCGCTAACGTTAAAACGACGCCACCTTCTCCCTCGTAATGGATTCCTCTCTCCTCGGCGACGTGTTCCAACGCCGCGCGGTCCACCTTCAATCCCGCCAAGTCTTTCTCCGTGTATTCAACGGACACGTGCTCCTCTTCTTCCTCCTCGTATCTGCTAGCTATTATATCTGCAGCAGTCGTCCTTTTTTTCTTCGACTTCTTCTTCATCGTTCTCGATTTTTCCACCCACGCTTTCGCGTCCTCCTCTTCTGTGCCTTCTCCTTCGTATAACTTCCTCGCTCGCTCGTGGTCTTCCTCGCGCAACTTTTTCGCTTTTCGTTCGTTCAACTTTTCTCTCAACTCTTCCGTTCGTTTTAATTCGAGCAGTTTCTTTTCCTCTTTTTCTTTCAAGATCTTCTCCGCGGCTTTTACGCCGTCCGTATCGTCGTCTTCGTCGTCTTTCGGGGGATTCGAATCCATTTTTAACGGCGCGAGGCCTAATTTCTTCCTCAAATTGTTCGTCTCCGCGATGGAAAGAGAGAGGTCAGATTTCTTCGACAAGACGTTAGTATTCGTCGTCATCATCGCCTCCTCCTCGTTCCCTTCTTTTTCTTTTCCCGAACGGCGGCTCATTTTGTCTCTCAAATCGCAACAAGAAGAAGCGTTCAGGCGAAGAGGAGATGATTAATTTTTGTGGGGAAGAATTGGAGCAAAACGAAAAACACAAGTCTGACGTATGAATAAGTCTACGTACGCGCAAATAATGAGTGCAACCGGAAGACGACTCACGCATTATGAAATAACTAAACGCTCTTTACGACATCTCTCGCCCCTCTCAAGGCTTTCTCGATCAAGGGTTTTGTTTCGGGCGCTCGAGCGACGGCGGTGAACAACGCCAAAGCTTGTTGCTTGACGTTCGGGTCCGAGCTCGTCATGAACGTGGCTATTTTACGAACGACGATTTCGTCCGAGCAGAGCTTCAAAGCGGTGCCTGGAAATTTGCAGCAACAGCTGATTCCGACTAACGCGCGAGAGGCGGTTTCGTTTATTTCGTCTTGTTTGAGGCGTTCGAGATCTTCCCTCGGGTTCAAACTGCCGCCGTTTTTGAAGTGTTCGAGATATTTCGCCTCTTCGTTTTTGGTGAAGATATCGACGCCTTCGTCACCACCCCCGACTCGTTTTATTGCCGATGCGAACACCTCTAAACCGCCGTGTTCCATGGTAATCTTCTCCGCTTCCGAGACGGACAAAGCTACGAAGAGCTCAAACGCGCCGGCGACGATTTGTTTCGGCGCAACCGCGTCTTCCTGCCGCCGGTAGTGGACTCTTTTCGCTTCCTCTTTTCCGTTGTTTTTGCTACCGTTGTTGTCACTGCTCGTGCTCTTATCTTTTTCCTTCGCCTTTTCCTCGCTATTGTTATTACTATTAGTATTACTATTCGTATTATTCGTATTAGTATCGTCGTCGTTAACGTCGTCTCCGCTCATCTTCTCTCCGGGAAAATACCTCCCCTCGACGTATTCCACCTCGCACATTTTCCTCGCCTCTTCGACGACTCTCTTCCCATCATCTCCCACTAAAACGAAACTCGCGCATTCTTTATCTCTGCACGTCCACACTAAGCAGTCCAGACCGTTGACGATTTTCACTCGTTCATTCTCCTCCATTGCTTTCTCGATCGCTTGTAGTACTATTTTCACTCCTTTTTGTTCGTTTCGAAGCATCTCTCGATGCGCTCGTTCCACGTTCCCGAGGAAGCAGCTCAAGGCGGCCAAGGCGGCGGCGGTGACGCCTTCGAAATCATCACTTTTAGTATCGTTGTTATCGTTATTCTTCGTCTCTAAAACGTCCAAGATTGGTTCAACCACCCGTAAGAAACTCTCCGGGTCGAGTTTCACTCGCAACGATAACGCCGCTAAAGCGATCAGCGCTTTCGCTTGCACCTCTGGCGTCGAGTGCGCGTTTATTTCTGATATCATATTTTCCACGAAATTGATTGGCAACGCGGGCGAGGTGTTGTTCGAAGGCATCGCCGCGGAGGCGTTGTTGATGTTTTTGCGACGCAGAGCGCTCATCTTTATTCTCTGCGCGCGCGCGAGATACAGTGCGGGGAAATGGAAGAAAAGTTCGTCATTTATTCTCATCACACGCGAGAGACACGAGCGAGTAAAGAAGAGCGAGAGTTTAATCGAGGATCTTTTCGCTTCTCTTCGAGAGTCTCTCGCTCGCGCTCTCTCTGAACGCGCGCTCTCTTTTCGAAAGGACGTCTTTATCGTCTTTATCGTCGTCGTCGTCATGGCTGCTCGTACTGCTCGTGATACTGACGAGAACAACACCAACGGGGAAGAAGAAAGTTGTTACGACATCTTGGGCGTCTCGCCGCAAGCCTCGGAGAAGGAGATCAGAAAAGCCTACCGGTTGTTGGCGCTGAAATATCACCCGGATAAGTATCGAGGACCATCCGACGATGAGAAGAAGAAAGCTGATGTGGCGAAGAAATTCGCGTCGATGACGGTCGCGTTTGACTGCCTCTCGGACCCGCTGAAAAGGCTGAAATACGACCGAGAAAACGCAGTCAACGGGTTAGAAAAATCGGACGTTTTGATCAACGTGACGTTCAAGGAAAGCATAAACGGATGCACGAAGTTAGCCATGGTACCGTTTAAGACGGTGTGCGTGAAATGTAACGGAACCGGGAAGGGAGGCGTCGCGTGCGCGAACTGCACGGTACTCACCCGCGGGAGCTGCCGGACGTGTTTTGGTAAAGGCGTTCTCGGTAATAACGGAGGTACCATGAACGAAGATGAGATATGTAAGAAGTGTAAAGGCATTGGTGCCGTGGACGATTTCTTCCAAAATCGAGTGGAAGTGCCGAAAAATCCAAAGCAAAACCAACGCGTGAAGATTCAAGGACGCGAGACGTACGCGGTTATTTATACCATGCCTTCGAAAAAGTTTCGAAAGTGCCACTCGAACGAACACGACGTGAGAACAACATTACAGTTGACCGCTTTAGAGGCTAAAGAGGGTGGTTTTTTCGAAGTAGAAACGTTGCACGGGAAAGAAACCGTGTACGTCGAAGACGGGACGGAGGACGGCGCGGAGAAAATCTTGGAAAAGCAAGGGATCGAAAAGAAAGGAAACCAAATCGTCTCGATCGAGGTTTTACCTCCTCCGGTGGTCGAAGAAGACAAAGAAGAAGAAGGGAACGAAGAAGAGGGAGAGGAGAAAGGAGGTGAAAAAAGAAAAGCAGATTTGGAAGAAGAAGAAGAAGAAGACGTCCAAAAGCTTCTCGCCGAGAAGAAGCGGAAACTGTTGGAAAAGCTAAACTCCTCGTGAATACAAACAGAAAGAAGGAGAGAGAAATCCGTTCGCGAGATTTTCTCTAGCTCGAATATAGCATCGTAGCACGTAGAAACGCGACAAAAACGTAGCGCACAGTTCGTCGTAATACTATTAATACTCATACTAATAACGAACAAAAGAACGCATACACAGAGAGAAGGAGGAGTTTTCGCAGCAATTTTTCTCAGAAAACCTCTCTTTGAATAACTCCATTATAAAATATTCATTTTCACTCTTTTGCTAAACTTAAAAGTAGTGGTATTATGTTCAGAGCGACGGCACAAAAGGCGCTCAAAAGCGCGGCATCTCGTTTGACTCCTCGCGGTGGTGGTCTCGCGACGAGGAGAAACATGAGCGGAGGTGGAAGCATCGAAGAAGAAATAGGTAAGAAAAAAAGTCGATCGCATCAAAATCTCTTCTTTCCCCGGACAACGATACGATCTCTCTCTTCTCTCTTTGATGACGACAGATATTTGCGTGCCCTTTTGTCGTTGACTAAGAATGGAATAGTAATACTAATAACGAGAAAAGCAGTATTGCTTTTGATGCGATTATTGCATTCGTTTTACTTTGTTTTGAGAGTCGAAAGTCAACTCGTGTTATCCTCCTCTAACCTCTTCAATTAATTTCTCTTTCTCTCAAATACCATCCATCTCTTCGATGATGCTGATGATAACAAACAACAACAGCTGAAATGAACAAGTGGCGAACGGTGACGTTTCTGGCCATTCCGGCGTGCGCGGCGTTTGGCGTGTACTCCTTCGCGACGGCGGAACACGGCCACGGAGAGGAACAACCGGCGTACTCGTACTTGAAACGAAGGTCGAGAGAGCAATGGCCGTGGGGAGGCGATTTGGGGTTGTTTGAATACCCTCACAAGGAAGATGGCGGACATTAATGTATACATATATCCGTTTTTACGTCTTTCTTTCCGACGGGAATGATTGGGAAAGAATGCGCTTGGATGATGTCGCTTTGGTGTTTGTTGTGTCGAGCGCGAGTTGTAATTATATATAAACATATAAACCTTTTTATTATATTAAACGTGATGACTCTCTTATTATTCTCTTCTCTTTTATGATGTTGTTGTTGTTGTTTTTGTTATTCTTATTATTCTCTCTCTCTTCCGTCTCGTGCTCTAACAGCGTCCTGCGGATGATGATTAAACGCGTTTCATTTTCACGTCTTTTAAATACGCCTTCTTCTCAGCCTCGTACGCGATTTCACTTCTCGCGATGAGCTTTTTCAAGACGTCGTACGTGGTCAACTGAATAGACTTATTCGGCATATTCTTCACGGCGTTGGGAACGAAGCCTCTGAACAAGCCGCCGACGCCTTGCGTGGCGACGATGTTTTTCGCCGCGACGACTATGTTCGTCGCCGTGCTCGATTTCATTTGCATCTGCCGCCTCACGGTATCGAGTGGATAGCACGAACCAGTGGCAACTGCGGTAGCCATTAAAGAGGCCATGGCAATTCCCTGCGGTTCGTTGCGGATCTCTTCCGGGATGGTCTGTTTAAACAAATCAAACGCGCAGAAATTCAACGCCGAATACGGAGCGATGGACAAACACGTCGCCGGTAAACCTTTCGCAAACGCCATCACGCCTTCCTCTCGCATAATGTTTTTAAACACTGCTACCATATTTGTCGTCGTCGGGTCTACGCTTAAACGTAAGCGAATGATATCTAATGGATACGTCACAATCGTCGCCGTGCACGCCGCCGAGGCTCCGGCTAAGAGTCTCCCCGGCACGCTCAACTCGCCCGTTTTCTTATCCGTATATTTCTTCTTATAAAAATCGTACGCGAACAACATCGTCGCGGAATACGGCAACACTCTCGCCACTTGCGGCGTATTCCCTCTCCAATACCCAGCCAAACCTTCGCTCTTACCAATCGCCATAAACGCCGGCACTAAACCTCCGCTCACCGCCGCTTTCGCGGCCGCGCTTTGTTGCGACGCTCCAGACGTTTGCATGATAATTTTCAATCGATCCAACGGAGCGGTGCACGTTTTCGCCAAAGCGCCGGCTAAACCCCCGGCTAAGAACACCGCGGTCGTTTTCCCCATCATGTTCACGACGATACCTTCTCGATTATTTTTTAACATTCTCGCAAGCGGTATTTTAATACGTTTTTCATCTGCTTTTGTCGTTTTCGTCTTTGCGGCGCACACCTGAAACTGTTCGTTCACTTTCGCTCTCGCGAAGGTTATCGACGCCAACGGAATCTCCACGTTAAAAGTTTGTCTCGTCTTTAATTCTCTCTGAATTTTCATTTTCGTTCGTTCGATGGCTTTTGTGAAGCGGTTGGTTTCGGTGTTTACGACGCGAAGAGAAAACCCAACGCCGTCGAGGTGCTGTTTTTGTTCCAATTTCATATTTACTCTTTTTTTCGTTTCGCTGTGTCCCTCGTCTCTCCTCGTCTAAATAATCTATATATAAAGAGCAATATATAACAAAAGCTCTTTTCGATGGGACGACGTTCTTCGCAGTGCTGTCCTTCTTCTCGCGCTCTCTTCTCGCTCTGAAGCAAACGTCTTTTTTAACGAACAAAAACGGATGAGAACAAAAACAACACACAAAGAGGATAAAGTGCAAAATAAAGTGCACAAAAAGCACCAAAAAAAGCACCCCAACTCAAACCAATAAAAAACAAGGGCGGCTCTTCTCTTTTCTCTCTTCTCTCTTTTCTCTTCTCTCTCCTGTGACCTAAATTTTTCCTTCTCTCATCACGAACACAAAGAAGAAGAGAAAAGAGAGTGTTTTCCCCCCCCCTCCTCTTCCTCAGAAAGAATTGCCCCTCTTTCTCTCTCTCTCTCTTTGTGTTGTTGTTAAAGTAGTAGCGTATGAGATGAACGCAACATCAACTTTTAAAAGTTGTCGCGCGTCCTCCTCTTCAAACGCCTCTTTTCCTTCCTCTTCTCGCAAAGCTGCTAAGAATACCCCGACGAAAGCGCTCGCATCTGGAGCAAGAAACTGGAGCGTCGTCCCCTTAAGCGGCGGCGGCAAAAAAATTGCATTAACCGCGAGAGCGAATCAAAGAGGAGGAGGTGTTTTTGAAACGAGCGGCGATGCGGAAGACGACGGACGACGACGGACGACGTTAAGCTCGCGAAACTTAGGAGGAGGAGTTTTAGGAGCTTTTGAAACGACCGCGAAAAGTAGCAGCTTTAGCAGCATGAGTTCGACCTTGATGTCGAAGAACAAAAAAGCGACGAGCGACTCTGAGGACGAGGACGAGGGAAAGACAACAAAGGGTAAAGACGCCACCTCTCTCTCCTCGAAGAACAACAAAAACAACATTAACAAAAATAAAAACAAAAACATGAGCGACGACGAGTGCGAGACGACTCCGGCGAACGCGAAGTGGAAGCGAGTGATGCTTAAGATCTCCGGCGAGGCGTTATCGGGAAACACCTCGAAAGACGGACAAAATTTTGGTTTAGACCCGCGCGTGGTGGAACGCATAGCGGGCGAGATTGTTGCGGCGAGCATGTCTGGGGTGGAAATTGCCGTCGTGGTTGGCGGAGGAAACTTTTTTCGGGGCGCGAGCCACGAAGGGGCGCATTTGGATCGCGCGTCTGCGGATTACATGGGGATGTTGGCGACGGTCATGAATGCGATTTCGTTGCAAGGCGCGATTGAAGCGAAAGGCGTCCAAACGAGAGTGTTGTCGGCGCTGAGCATTAAAGAAGTGGCGGAACCGTACATAAGGAGACGCGCTATGCGGCACTTGGAGAAAGGGAGGGTGGTTATTTTCGGCGCCGGGACGGGGAATCCGTTTTTTACCACGGATACGGGAGCGGCGTTGAGAGCGGCGGAGATCAACGCGCAAGTGGTGTTAAAAGCGACGAAAGTAGACGGCGTGTTTTGCTCGGACCCAAAACAAAATGTAAACGCGAAGAAATACGAGAGGTTATCGTACGAGACCGTTCAAAGGTTAGGATTGGGTGTCATGGACCAAACGGCAATCACGATGTGCCGCGAGAACGATTTGCCAATTGTCGTTTTTGACATGACAAAAGGCGGAAACATTCACAAAGCCATCCGAGGGCAAGCCGGAGTCGGGACGTGCATCTCAGACTCAGACGAAAAATGTCCGTGATGTAGTAGATGTGAGAGAGAGAATAATAAATACTAGCTCTCCTACAGTATTTAAATAACGAATATACGTTGTTGTTGATTGTTGTTGATTTTGATAACACGACGGCGACGATTGTACTTTATACCATATAATTAAAGAAAACAACTAATCTATTGTATACGCAGCATTTGGATACGAAACTACTAAACTTTCTTCAATCACACGCGTGGAGTCACCACGCCACACAGGTGGTATGCGTGTCGTCTCTTTTTATATTTGAGGTCTACCAAACTAATGTGTGTTGTTGTTGTTTAATCGAACAAGTCAAAGCCCATGTCTTCTTCTTCTTCTTCCACCTCTTCCTCCTTCGCGGCTTCACCGCCACCGCCACCGCCAGCGTCGCCACCACCGCCACCGCCACCGCCGCCGCCGCCACCGCCGCCGCCGCCGACGTTGGAGATCAACTCTTCAACCGGTTTGGATTGCAAGAATTTGGAAAACAAGCCCGCCCAGTACGGTTCGATGGTGATACCGGCGCCCTTGACGACCGCGTTGATCTTGTCTTCGGTGATTTCTTGGCCGTCATCGTGCAAGATGAGGGCCGCGTAAGTGCAAGCAAGTTCTCCAGACTGTATGATGTATTATAGTGGTAAAGAAGAGTTGAATAAAAAGAAGGATACGTATTCGTCAGTACTCTCAAATCAAGGGCTGCTCTTCTGCATCCTCCTTCGACCTTCCCTCTCAAGGAAAAAAAAAGAGAAAGAAAATTCCGCGCGCTTGAAATGCGATGATACGAAGGTGAAACGCAGAGTACGAGCGCGTCATCGAGCGAGCAACCATTCTCTCCGCGCAATTCGCGACTACTCGTCCGCGTTTTATCCCTTCATCTCGATCTCTTTAAAGCCCAAACGCGCGCAAAAATCTCGCCTCATTCTTTTTTGGGGCTAAAATTTTTTAGGCGAAGAAAAAGAAAGATTTCAAAACGCCCTCCTCGCCGGGGCCCGCTCTAAAACATCGCGCGAAAATCTCCGACATCGTTCAAGCGGGGATTCGCATAGTAGAGATTACAAACGTACCATTTTTAGTTAGTTATGTGTGTGTTCCTTAAAGCTGTGTAATTAAACCTTTAACCGATGGGGCAATAAGAATGACGATTTTCTTGGTTTTTATTGTTTCTCTCAAATCTCAAAAATACTCTCCAACACTCCTTCTTCTCTATTACTACTCGTTTTTCTACGTACAATAATGTTTCTCTTCTATTATCGTTTATTAGAGGATCCAAACCCGCCTTTTTTCTTGGACTTGTTCTTGTTATCTCCTTCGTACACGTCGCCTTCTTTGTACTCCTTCGCGGGCTCTTCCGGCCAGTCGTCGTCGTCGTTTTTTTCGTCGTCGTTTTTCTCTCTCAACCTCGGTCTCTTCTTCGGTTTTTCTCTCTCTTTCCTCTCTTTTTCTCTCTCTTTCCTTTTCACGTTCTCCTCTTGTTCTTTGCGTCGCTTGGTTTTCAACTGCTCTTTTTGCGCGCGCAATTCGTCTTGCGTTTTCACTTCCTCGACGGTTTTTTCCACGTATTGATGGAATAAAACTCGACCTTCGCACGCGCCTTCTTCGACTTTGACCAACTCGAGGTCCAGTCTCGGGCCGAGTTCTTTTAAAAGAATTTTCGCGGTCGATTTCGCTTTGTTCACTCGATCCAAGTCTTGCGCTAACTGGACTTTCGTTTTCGGGTCGTCTTCGCTGTCGGAAACGTCCGAGTCTGACCCCGGTGAACTCGCCGCGCCGGTAAAAAACTCGCTAATATCCGCCATTCGCCCCATATCGGGCACCTCTCTCGATTTTAACATTTTCCGCAACTTCCGATCGCCTTTCGCCGGCTTTGCGTCCACGTGGAAATGCCTCAATCTATACAAATTCGTCTCCTTATCGTGATCTACCAGAACGACTCGTTTACACGAACTTAACTTTGCTTTTTTAACGTTCACCGCCGGGAAAATATTCTGAAACGTCAACGCGCACAGCTTCTTTTCGCTCTCTTGACCGGCGGTGCTAAAATTATTCAAAACCACCAGCGCTGGATTCAAAAACGATTTCCCTCTCGATTTTGGATTCTTCTGCGCTTTCTTCACGTCCCTCTCTAAAGAATACTTATCGATTCGAAACGTCAACGTCGGTCCTCGCGGCGTTTTGCATATTTTCAAGTATTTCGCGTTTTCCGTGGCTGAGAACAACAAGAAATGCGACACGCCTAAAGGCCCGGCGACGTTGATGAAATCTTTCAGTTTATTCGATTTCGAGTCTTTCAGCTTCGAGGCGGTGTTCGGTTCCATGATTTTCCTCACGTCCTCGGTTAAACTCTTCACCAAGTGCGAGAGTTTCCCTCGTTTCACCACGAACGTTTTCGGGACGTTTGTTGAGGACGATTTGACATTTTTCTTCGCACCGTTTGTGTTCTCTTCGCTCACCGCGTGCGTGCGCTTTTTTTTCCTCCGCGTTTTCGCCATTATTACTATTAATACTACTACTCTCTCTCTCTCGCTTTCTCTCGACAGAACAGAGAAGAGACACCAAGAAGAAGACCAAGACCAAGAAGACAAATTCAAAGAGCGTTTGTTGTTAAAATGAAGGTGGCGGCGTTTTTTTTTTGAGGTGAGTTTTTTTTTTGAGAGCCAAAACGAGACTGTCAGAAAAGGAAAAAAAACCGACGAGAGCGCATGCAACAGAAAAATAAAATATCGAGGAGCTCGTCCTTTACTCCTCAGAAGAGGACTACCATCGTCGACTTTCCTCGCTCACCTTTACGACGCACTCAAAGGTATTAAAAACACACATCATCATCAAAATGGGAATCAAAGGATTGCCGGAACAGTTGAAGCATTACTACCGCGACGCGCAAGTGGAACAGTTTAAAGGTATGAATACGCAGTCGCGCATTTTTAAAACGACTTTCGTCGTCTCCGATTTGGTTTCCCTTTGTTTCGCGTCGAGATATTCAAAAACTGACACAGAGACGCACCATCGTACTCTTTCTTTTTACGTCATCATCAACCAACCGCTTCGCGCGAACGAAACGCATTGGATGGAACGTGTAATAAAAGGTATGCGCGCAGCCGTCGACGCGTACTCGTGGCTCCACAAAGGCGCGTATTCGTGCGCGTTAGAGTTGCACACGGGAAATCACTACTGGGTAAAACAAAACAGAGACGCCCCGTACGTGAACTATTGCATCCACAGGGCGAAGATGCTGAAATTTTTTGGCGTGGAACCGGTGATCGTGTTCGACGGCGATCGATTACCGGCGAAAGCGAGCGAGGAAGGCACGAGACGACAAAGGAGAGAAGAGGCGAAACAGAAAGGACGAGAGCGATTGGAACAAGGCAATCGAGAAGGCGCGACGTTTATGTTTACGCAGAGCTTAGATATTTCGCCGAGGATGGCGCTGGAGTTGATTGTGGCGTTGAAGAGAGAAGGTATTGAATTCGTCGTAGCCCCGTACGAAGCGGACGCGCAAATAGCGCATTTGGCGAGGCAATCGAGGGAAAATGGTGGAGTGGACGTGGTGTTCACGGAGGATTCGGATTTGGTCGCCTACGGGTGCGAGAGAGTTTGTTTCAAGTTAGACAAGTTTGGGGCGTGTAAAGAAGTTTTGTTGGAGGACGTGTTGATGAATAAAACAGCTGCGGCGATGACGACGACGACGACGACACCCAGCGAGGAGATGACGACTACTAACAACGAAGAAAGTGAAATGACGATCAATAACGAGAGTCAAATGACCGTGGAAAACGATGGAACGAACGAGTCGGATGAAAACGTAGACGCGAAGAAAAAGACTGCTACTGCTGCGAAGAAAAAAGGTGGTTCGAAGTCTTCCGCGGGAGGAAAAGGTTCCAGAGGTGCCAATTCTCCATTGTCCTTCGAGAATTGGACCCACGACGACTTCTTGGGTCTCTGCGCGATGAGCGGGTGCGATTTCTTAGAAAACGTGAGAAATGTTGGTTTTAAAAAGGCCCACGCTTTCGTCAACAAAAATGACCGGTGCGCAAAAACCGCGTTAGAAATGATGAGTAAAGACCCAAAGATTGACGTTCCAGAAGGTTACGTCGAAAAATGGCAGCGCGCGGTTTATACCTTCAGACACGCGTTGATTTATGACGTCAAGGAGAAAACATTGAAGCACTTGACGCCGCTTCCCGAGGAGCTTCTCGGGAAGACATCCGACGAGCTTGACTTTTTGGGCAAAGTATTCGAGGACAAAGTTGCGATTGAAATCGCAGAAGGAAGAATGGATCCCATCGCGAGGCGTCCGTTTGCTCACGCGCAACCGCACTTTCAACAAAGATACAATAATAATTACAATAACATGCATAACGTGCAACCGACGAACGAGGGACCGAAAATTCCAAAAGTCAACATCAATTCTATGTTTGCGGCGAAGAAAGTTGCCACTTCCACGGCTCCAGCTCCAGTAGTAGCAGCCATGCCGCCAGCAACAGCAGCAACAACAACAACAACAACAACGGTTCCTCCTCCTTCTCAGCCGTTGAGACGTTCGCCGAGGAAGCATCCGCAAAGCATGGTAGGAAAAAAAAAAGAACAACAACCGGTATTGAGCGCAGAAGACTTGGAGGATTTAGAGATCGCTAAAATGCTCGGCGCTGCGGAGCAAGGAGTGCAAGCAAACAAGCATACGCCGGCGCCACCCTCCGCCTCAAAGAAAAGCCGCACGCCGCTTTCTTCGCCGAACAAGCAAAGTCATCAAAAACCGAGCGCGACGGACAATTCGTTCAAGCGAACGTTCGAGAACAACAAGAACGATGAGAACGCCGAGATACGAAACAAGTTTAGCAAAACTGCGTCAAATAATACCACCCCAGGCGCGGAATTGAAGAAGCTACCTCCCAAGCCGCCTTCGGTGAATAAGAAGTTTGGCGCTCCGGAAAAAGAAAAGACGATATTCAAACTCGGCGCCGACGGCGGTTTGAAAGAGATTAAAACCAAGCCGAAGTCCATCGCCAGTTTCTTCGCTCCGGTGAAAAAGAAGTAATGTACTCGTAAAGTAGTCATCGTGATGTTGTATCATTAGTGCGCGCGTGTCCGTGACCAATCAATCCATCAACAGATGAACAAGATTTGTATGCGTTTTCGTTTTTATGCTACGTTCTTGGACTCTTTCGTGTTCAATACAACAAATCCAAATTTCTAATGTTCTCTCTTTCTAAAGTTAAACTAAAAATAAAGGCAAAGACTAATACAAAGATGCATTAGTTGTTGCCCTTCTTCTTTTGCCAGAGGTGGTCCATGGCGCAGTCCGATTCACCCTGTTGATTTTTTAAAACGAATGAAGGAGAGAGAGGAGTGAGTATAGAGTTGAGATTTCGAAGAAGAGAGAAAAGAGAGAGTGGGGTTTGTTTGGTTTGGAAAAATCATCCGCGAAATCGCGCGGTTTTCAACCACTCGCGACCCAGAAAATCTACAAACAACCCCGCCTTAACGTCGCGAAAATAAAGCGTTTCACAATTACACGATCAAATTCTTCGAATGCGTACCTTGTTTCTCACGTAACCCGAAATGGCAAAAGTCGAATAGTTGCCATTGTACGTCCCGTCCGGACCCAAATGCCCGACGTTCACTTGAATCGCCGCGTGATCTTTGCACGTGATCAAGCGGTTCGTCCACGAGCACTTTCTCGGGATGTACAAATCGACGTTATCTCCGTCAGCGTTGATCATTGTTTTAGTGGATGATACTTCGTAACGTAGAGTTTATGGCGAGATTCCGCGAAAGTGTGTGCAGTAAGAAGAAAAACTTCTTCAAATAAAATTGCTTCCTCTCCAGAGCTCTCTTCCTCGTTCCTTTCCTTCAAAAAAACGAAAAAAAAAAAAGCTGGTTCTCTGCTCTCCAAAAAAACACTTCTCCTCCTCCTCCTGTTTCTCGAAATTCGTCACTTTAGCCCGTAGTACGAACCGTAAATAATAATGTCGTTCGCAGCGTCCGCCCCTACTCGATTGAATTTCTCAAACAGCGTTTGCTCCACGCAAGGCTTATCGGCCAAGGTACATATTTTTGGCGTCGTTTCTGTGTGTTTTTGTGCGCTTTCAAAGCGCGAAAATTCCTTTCTTCCGCCGTCTCTCCTCCCTCTGGATAAAAAAATTCCGAAGGAGGATTTGCTGCGCGCGCGCGCGCGATTTGTAACCTCACGCGACGTAAAAACTAACCAAATTTTCTCATTTACAGGCGCCGATTAGAGCTGCGAAAGCGTTTCCGTCGTTGAAGATTGAAAACAGAGTTGTGGTGAGTACCAATACCTCTTCTTTTCCTCGTCGTCATTTCGTCGTCACGCTTTTTTTTCCTCTCAACGTGTTGGAATTCAACCTAACCCTGTTTCTTCTTCTTCTTCTTGGTCGAAAAAATATTACAGATTCGTTTTACGCGTTTGGGAAGAAAGCGCCAAGCGTTTTACAGATTAGTTGCTATTGATTCCAAAAAGAGACGCGACGGATTACCGATCGAATTCTTAGGCTGGTACGATCCGATCAAAAAAGAGTCTTCCTTGAACGCCCCGGCGATCAAAGAGTGGATCGCGAAAGGGGCGCAGCCGTCAGAGACGGCGGGGTCGTTGCTTAAGAAAGCGCTCATCATCTCGTAAAGGAGGAGGAAGCTTTTCGGAGATACATATATATAAATAGATAAAAGAGAGAAAACAACGCGTTGTGTATTCTTATGTAGTAGCATTTCACATTATAGTAGAACTTATTGTTATTAAAAGAGAAGATATTCCTACCTTTTCGATTTTAAAAACGAGCGCTATTTCGCGCTCCCTCTCTTAAAAAAATTCCTCCTCCGGACCTTCTCCATCCTCTTCAGGCAACTCATCTTCTGACTCTTGCTCGTCTCCTTGCGTGAAGTCGCGAGCATTTTTGATTCGATCTGATAACCAGCTCGTCAATTTTTCTTCGTCATCGTGCATCATCATCGTGTAGTAGTTCATACCGTGCAGCTCGATTATTTTATGCACGTTTCTCTTCTCAAACGCAAACTGCCAGCCGAGCTTAGTAATCACCTCCGATTTTTCCAACAACGGGTGATACATGATTCGTAGGTAGTTTTGCACGGTAAAAAGGCCTTTGAAACTCACTTCAACTTCTCGAACGAGACCGGCGAGATCGTATTTCCTCGCCAAATTGAGTACTTCAAAGTAGTAATCCTGTATTAAGGTGGAGAAGTCTGAAGGCAAACTTTCGCGTTGCGAGAGACTCACCCCAGTGAATGTTCCAGAGTACAAATAGTACAGCAATTGCTCGCAGGCAAATTGGGAACAATCGAGCTTCACTCGACACATCGCGTTGTCTTTTTCGTTATCGTCGTCGTCATCGTCGTCGCCATCGTCGTCGTCGTCATCGTCGTCGTCGTCTTCGTCGTCGTCGTCGTCGTCGTCGTCAATCACCATGCGTGCAGGATCTTCCTCTTCGTCAACCATCGCTCCAAAGACTTTCTCTTCCTTCTTTTTGTTTCTTGTGTTTTTAACGTGCAAACAACCAGCTTCTATTAGCTTCAAGAACTTCTCGCTCGCGTGTGCGAATGCAATTCGATGCGCATGATACTCTAGACGACCGTAGGCGCACACGAACACGACGTCGCATAAATCAAGGTTCTTGGTTTTCGCGCTCATTTTCATTTCCGGTATCCCTGACATCCGATCGCCAAGTCTGACTTTATATTCGCCACCATCCATGACCACGAGACACTCCTTGAATAATTCCTTCTCGCCGTTATCTTTGGGAAAGAATTGAGTGGAAATTTCCGAAACATACTTATTTGCCACGATTTCGTTTGCTGCGTCGTCGCCGTCGAGTTCCATGAACTCGTCATCGTCTAAGAAAACTTCCGGGCCGTTGTTCCCTAGACCGTCGCGTTTCGTCTTTTCAACGATGCTAGAAATAGCCTCTATGGTTTCCCGCACATTCGCTCCAGTCGCTCCAGACGGAAGCAACGAGGAAGCGGTCAAGCAATGACCGTGCAATTTTTGGACGTTTGCTAATTTTTCTGTAATCGCGACGATACTTTTATTGAAGTCAGAACCTGGATTGTCGTATTTCATTATTTCTTTCGTAAACGCGAGCGACTTTAGGAAGTATCGCCGCGGTTCGATATTATTAGTTCCAGGTCTACTGAAAGACACTCCGTTTTCGGAAGACTTGTGTCCAGTTTTGTTCCACGCGTGATCAATGAGAACGTCGATTAATATTTTCAAACCTCCGGATTCGAGGAAGATGTCCTGCATGTCTTTCTTATTGCACAAGTGCGCGAAAGCGACGGCAATGCGAAACTTCTTCGCGTGTTTTGGCTCCGTCGTCATCAGATATTGCAAATACTCTCGACATTTCTTGTTTTTATCTAAAGTCAGTTTGTCTTCCAAACGTTGCAACGTTTTTTGTACGCACGTGGTGGAAGCTTCCAACAGAAGAGTGGCGTCGCGGAAACGTTGAACCGACCCTTCCGCGATGATTACGTGCACGTTATCCTCATTGTCCGATAATCCGTACAAAGCAAAGGCTGCGTTATGTTGCAAATTCTCCACGTATCGTCTCGCGTCGACTTTCAACTCAGAGTCCGGCTTTTTGACCGAACTATTTGTTTCTCGTAAGTGCAACATGATGTCATCGATGTTCGAATCGAGAAGTTTCAAGAGAGGACCAATACCGGTGCCAAAGCAAATGCCGATTTGATTATCCGTATTTTGCGCGAGTCTTCCCAGCGCGAACGCGGCCATTTCACGTAAACCAGGATCCGAATTCTTCAGCATCTCGACTAAAGGTGCGATGGCACCTCTCTGGACGATTCGAGTCATGTTATAATCTTTAGGCTCTGTAGCGGCGAATTGGCCGAGCAACAAAGCCGCCTCTCGTTGCGATTCAAGACACGAGGAAGATAACAAACCAATGACGGGCTGTAAAGCGCCTTCGTCTAAAACTCGTTTCTTAATGGGTAAACTCGAATGAACGAGATTCCCAATCACACCGACGGCTTCTTTGTGTACCGAAGAATCTTCTGAGCGGACCATGAAAAGGAGCATTTTCAAAGCGCCTTCTTCGACGATTTGGTTTTTGTTTTCAGGATTCTTAAATGCCAATGTTCTCAAGGCGGCAGCGGCGGCGCGTTGTACTTTCACGTCGTGCACGCAATGCAGCAAGGAAATCAACGGCGGAATACCACCATCGTGTCTCACGGTGGATTTGATGGCGTGATTTTCGTGCGCGAGGTTCGTGATGGCGTCGGCGGCGCGTCTCGCAACAGAAGATGTGATGGCGACCGGATCGTGCGGTTTTTCCTTTTGCTTTGAGTTAAAGTTCGAGATTATCTGGACCAAGACTGGAATAACCCCAGCGTCTGCGACGCGATCTTGATGACACGATTTACTAGCCAATAAACTCATGCAATAACACGCTTCTTTGAGTACTTCCGAGACGGAAACAATGCGTGGATCCTTTTCATCTTTCACGACGTCTAACAATGTTGCCACTCGATCGTTGATTTCACAGAGAACTTGTATCAACGATTTCACGCTTTCAACCATTCCTTCGTCAACCATGACGTCGCAAGCGTCTTCTAAACGCGTATGCGCGAGTGCAGATATAATCGTTTCTACTAAATTCAATTCGAGCACCGATGGGTACTTCCCAGTCGCTAGAAACGTTGGATCGCTCGCATCCACATCCGTCGATGGATTTCCCTCCGGTAAGCCGAGAGAACCCACCGCGACTTTCGCCCGAAATATTCGCGCGTAAACACGAACGCTTTTATACAACTTGGTCTTCTTTATGTTCTGGTCTTCATCGTCGTAGCAACTTCGAAACTTCAGGACTTCCGAGGTTGAACATCCGACGATCTGTTTGAGCGCGTCGTTCAAGTCCGCCTCCTTCCGAAGAGTACGCCAGTTGACTAAAGTTCCCTTGCTGTATTCTTCCTCAAATGATTTCAATTTTGCCATTCCTTCTTCGGTGTTCTTCATATTGTCGTAAATATGTTCTTCCGATTCTCGCCATAGTCTCTCCATCCATCTAGCCATGCGAGTTTGGCTGACGACGCGGTTGATAACGTCCGGCACGGTTGGAGTTTCCTTCACTAACTCTGTGACAGAGCGCATCATAGATTTCAGCCCGTCTCGCTCAGTTACCGAGAGCAATTGCTTGGGATTACCGGAGTTGCGAAAGTTCTTGCCGAAGCTCTTGATCAAGTGTTCAATCTTTCCTATTATTTTCTTATGTTCGCCCATGGCGATGATTGCCGCCGAAACCGATTCTTTCACGTTGCCTTCTTTTCGTTCGAGCAATTTCAACAATACGGAGGAGAAGTCGCGCTTGTCCAACTCGTCGTTGATCTCTCTTATTTTTCCGTTCATGCTCGCAACACATTCGGAAACGCATTGAATAATTTCCGCCGTTACGGCACCTTTCTTTCGCGCCGTTTGATAAGAGCTCATTCCCGGTTTCGGTTGTTGATTCTTTAAATTCGTTTGTTCCCATAAAGACCTCTTCATCCAATACGTCGGAGAGGCACACATGGCGTTTTCGTAGTTTTCAAGATACCATTGTCCCATCGACAAGGAGGAAGATGCGGAAGACGATTGCGGTGACAGCATATCGAGCAGTCTCGTCACTATCAATGGTACGAATGCGCCCTCCTCGTATTTCAGCACCTCCGCGCGAACTTGCTCTTTCTTGTTTAATAAAGCTCCAAACAACGACGCTAACTCGAGGTCGAGTGCGATGAAGCGGTGACCACCGGTTGCCTTTTGCAATATGATTGCGTCTGACGGTATATCGCGCAAGAGCTGAAGAAGTAACGGTAAAATGTTCGTCTCTTTGACAATGAGCTCCGCGCAGTCGCCGCACTTATTCTCTCGAACTGCGGTACTCGATGCAAGATTTTCCGTCGTCTCTTTCGCCATTTCTTTCAAAATGCTCAACTTTGCGATCAACTTGTAGAGAATTGGTCCATATTGTCCCGCCCTATCGCGCATCGGTAACGATGCTTCAACGTTGCCACTTTCCTCGGTAGGACTGTATAATCGGTCCACATAGTCGCGTTTGATGCCATCAACTAAGTGTTTGTGATACTTTAAGATGCACAAAGTGCGACAAATATCTTTCCGAGGAAGAGGATGAAAATTCCCGAAAAACCCGTCGTGTTGTGCCGCTACAAAGAAAGCAACGAGTTTGCGGCAAAATGCAGCTTTTGTCTCGGAGTGCGGCATCAATAACCATTGGCCGTATTCGTATGTATCCTGCATCTGTACACTCTCCGAGTACAAGAACACCTCTTTGCTCTCGATAAAATCGGGCGCATACCACCTGGATAAATTCTCTGCCACTATCACCTTTTCTCCTGAGGTGAAGAATGTCTCGTCTAAATTTTTTGGCAACATGGTGCCGTATATATCTCCAGCCATTGCGCATAGACGGGAAACGATGTCGCTGCCGAGCTTGTAAACTTCACTAAAAGCTTTGTGTATTTTTATACCTTCCGTGGAATCGTTCCGTTCATAGGCTCGAAACCGCGAAACCGCGAGTGAAACGATTGGAATGGAATAGATACATCGACCTATAATATCGCTATCCTCCAAGCGCATATCGCTTCTCGTAAACAAATACGAGCAATGCGTCAAAAGAGATGCCGTGGCTATCTTCGTCGTGGTTGTTTGTTGCTGCAGTTTTGTTCCATCTCCTTTCATCGCTTGGTCGTGCTCCATCCCCTCTAATTCGTTGTATTCGTCGTCAGGCTCTTGGCCACCGGCGGCCGCTATCGGTGTTCTCGATCTTTTTCCGAGCGCGCCTTCTTCTTTCTTATTCGTCATAGCCCCAAAATCGGTTATCATCTCTCCCTGCCATGGTGCCGTTATCGTATTTCTCGCGTACAATTTCTTGCGTAACGTTCGCGCCAACCTTTTTAAGCTGTCGAAATCTAATTTAGTGGTCCCGACCGATTTGCTGCTAGTTGTCTTTCTTGCCTCCGCGTTTGCGGACGCGTGTCCCGTGTATTCTAATTTTTGCCAAGTCTGAAACTCTTTTTCGTTGCTTTCGCCGATTAAACTGATCATAACTGCCATTACCGCGGTTAAAATCTGCGCGTTTTGAAGCGTAATTTCTCTCGCCGTGTTGATTTGCTCTTCTTCTCTCGTCATCTCTTTCGTGACTAAGTTTGATTCCAACGAAAGAAATTCTACGGCATCGAACAACTCGTGTCTGGCGCATGCAAACGCCAGCGACTTTAAACGCGTCAACACTTCCTTCATTAGCCCTTGAAATGCTCGAATGTGACTCGAGGTTCTCTTCTGACAAACGTCACCCGGTAGCTTCAAGTTTAAAACGTACGCAATCATCTTCAATCTTTCCACGCGTTCTTCGGTCGTGGATCCTCTTTCATAGATTTCAGTAAACCTGTGCGAGTGCGGTAACCGACTGAGTTGTTCGCTCGTCGTCGGTTCCTTCAAGAAAAAGTCATTATGACACACCGGCTCTAAAATCTTGGACAAGTGCGACTTCTTTTGTATCAACAGCTGTGCCAACGTTTCGATTCCGTCGAATTCTTTGGTCCATGCGTCCCCTTCTTCCCCTTCTTCTTTCTTCTCGAATCTGTTAATCTTCTTCAGGCGTTCCCTCGCGGTACCTGTCGGCCCCGCCGAAATAGTCTTCGAAGGATACGAAATGTCGACGCGACCGTGTTTGTTTGCTGTAATTTCTGCGGGCGTATACTCCTCCATCGCTCTCGATCGCACGTTCCACATGTCTTCAAACAAAAGACTTCCGGAATCTAACGCGTTGTACGGCGTTATTTCTTCGCGTTTTTGTTCATCTCCATCTTCTTCTTTTTCTACTCCTTTTCGCTTCTTCTTCTTCTTTTCGTCGTCGTCTCCTTTTTTCTTCTCAACTTCCTCCTCCTCCTCGGAAAAAGAATCATCCAACGCCTTCTCCTCCTCCTCTTCCTTTTCGTTACGGTCGTCGCATTTCAAGCGCTCTAAGTGCTCTCGATATCGCGAAGAGGAGTGTACTAACAGCGCGAACCATTCTCTCGGCGTGATCTTCTTCTCGTCGTTTTCCTCCTCCTTTTCTTTTTCCTCGATAGAACCAATCGTCGTCGTCTGACTCGTCGTCGTCGTCGTCGTCGTTTGATTTTTTTTGCGTAAAGTTTCTTCGTCGTTTTGGTGTGATTTGATTTTCGTCTTTGCCTTCGTCTTCTTCTTCTTCTTCTTCTTCTTCTCGTCGTCGTCAAAATCGTCGCGCTGCTGCTCAACCGCACCCGCACCCGCCGCCACCGCTTTTGGAGAAGGAGAAGGAGACGAGGTCGTCTCTTTACTCCGCTTCCGCTTCGGGTACGGAGAGCCCGCCATGGTGATGGTGAAAGATTTTTTTAATTTTCTTTCCAGATGACGAGCAGTCGTCTGTTTGTGACGAAACTGCCTTCTTTGAATTTTTTTGAGGAGTGAAGCCAAAAAGAGATTGAAAGAAGCGCTGTGATGAATAGTGAGAGAAGTTGAGCACCCCTTTCTATTTTTTTCTCTCTCTTACATTAAATAGGTTTATTAAACGACTAGTGTTGCTACGAATTACGATATCATCGCGAGTATAGTATTAATCCTGTAATATCCCGAGGATCTCTTCGTCTCGGTATAAGAGGAACTCTTTCTTTTGCGGGCCTTCGTCGAGCTTGACGGCTTGACCGCCAAACTCCGGGAGCAAGACTTTATCGCCGGCTTTAACGCCTGTAATAATAATAGTATTAAGTCATCGTTAGGAAAGAGACTCAATGTTGTTCGTGAGTAAAAAGTCGTACCGTTTGGAATTAGTTTCCCGTCCATTGGACTCGGTCGCCCCGGTCCGACGGCGACGACGACGCCGGCGTTGAGCTGTAGTTATTTAATAGAACAAGAAAGAAAGAGAGAAACATCATCCAATCGTCAGTCACGCGCAGAAAAGCGAGAGCTCTACTCATCATAAAAAAAAGAAAACGCGTCCATCATCATCCTCTGTTTCAGCTCTTAAAGAGAACGTCCTCCCAATGTGGAGCGCTCTCTCTCTCTCTCTCTCTCAGATAAACAAACCAAAATCGAAATTCATAAAAAGAAGACTAAAGAAGAAGAAGAAGAAGAAGAATGAGAATGAGAATTCATCCGACGTACTTTACTTCCGACGGTTTCTGGCAACAAAATCCCCCCGCTCGTTTTCGTCGCCGCGACTGCTCTCTCCACCAGAACTCTGTCCATCAGAGGAATCAACTTTTTTACCGCGCTCATCGTTTTGTTGTGTCGTTGATGAGTAGTTGCTTCTCTTCTGTTTCCCCGTAAAGGAGTGTTAATCAGTGACGGCAGACTGACGAAAAATTTCTTTTTTTTCAACTTTTTTTCACAAAAAGACAACCACTTTTTTTCTGTTGAGAAAAGTCTCTTTCAAAACCCATCACTCGCGCGCGCACTCGCACCACACGCGCTCGCTTTCTTTCTCTCCTCGTCCTCTCTGCTGCTTAGTATTAATGATCGTCTCCTCGACGAATTTATCATCATCGTCGCGAGTTTCTTCTTGGAGAGGAAAGTCTACTTTTTTAAAAACGACGTCAATTGGCTCCAAATCCTCCTCCAAAATATCTCATCGGTCAACTCGTTACAAAAACATTATAAAAATGGAAAACTTTGAATCGACGCCGAAACCGGAAGGTGCTCCCGAGTGCACCGTGTATTACACTCCCGAGTTAGTCTCGAAAGCGATCGCGGAGTTGACCGCGGAAAGCGCGAGAAGTGCGATTGAAGAGAGAGGGTACTTCACGCTCGGATTAGCCGGCGGGAGTTTGATTAAAATGCTTTCCGGATTGAAGAAGGACACAAACGAGGAGAATAAAATTGAGTGGGAGAAATGGCACGTATTTTGGGTGGACGAACGATGCGTGCCTTTAGACGATCCAGAGAGTAACTTTGGTGGCGCGTACGAGACGTTGTTTAAGGACGTGCCAATCCCGAGAGAGAATTTGCACGCCATCGACGACGGTTTGTACGAAGCGAACGAAGGCGCGAGCGCAAAGTCGGCGGAGGCGTACGATAAAGAGTTGAAGAGCTTATCGGAGACAATCTTACCGAAAGGAGACGGTGGATTGCCGATATTTGATCTGTTGTTGTTAGGTTTTGGGCCGGATGGGCACATATGTTCGTTATTTCCGAATCATTCGCTGGTGAAAGTGAACGACGCGCGATGGATTTTACCCATCGCGGATTCGCCGAAACCGCCTCCCGAACGCATCACGTTTTCTATGCCAGTGGTGAATATGGCGAAACGAAAAGTATTTGCCGCCGTAGGGGAAGGGAAAGCAGAGATGGCGAAACACATCTTAGAGGATGCAAATAAAACGGACGGGTCGATACCGGCGGCAATGGTTAAAGATGCGGAGTGGTTGTTCGATACGACCGGATCGAGTAAATTGACGACGACGCACGTTAGGTTTGAGTTTCCAGGAACGCCGACGCTTTTGGGTTTAGACACGAAAGAAGAAGACTGATTTATGATGCGATGATGGTTGGTAGAAGAGAAGCGTGTAATTAAAATATTATTATCGTCATTATCGTTGTTATTACTATGCATTATTGTTCATATAAATCTCTGGATCGTGCGCGAATCGCAAAAGGTTATATTTGTGTTCGCGTTCTTTCATGCCTTTCCATCTGACCGCTTCTGCCTCTTCCATATCAATTTGCTTGAACTCTTCGTCCCAATCTAACTGAGTGGTCGCCAAATCTTTGCACGGAAATGCCTCGTTCTCTTTAGCAATCTCGTCGTCTTTGTAATACGTCTTCTTTTCGCTTTTTTTGAAGACGTTTCCGAAACCATCTTTTTTATCTTTCAGATCTTGTTGTTTACGGAGAAGTTGTAATTTTTTCCGGAGCGGAGCGAGTTCGCGCTTTAACTTTTCCACGTTCGATTCGGTCGCTTCTTCTTCGAGTTGTAACGCAGTATCCATATCTTTCTCTGCTTCTTCCCACTTAAGCAGTTCCAAGCGCGCCTTTGCCCTTCGCATGAGCGCTTTGACGTTATCTTTCTCGCAATCCAACGAATCAGAAGCGAACGCTTCCGCCTCTTTATAATTTTCCATCTTCAAATGTAGCATCGCGAGATTGTTATAAATCTTATGCGCGACTTGAAAGGACTCTTTGTTTTTCTTTTCTCCGTCTTTATCGAATTCGCCTTGCGGTTCTCTCAACGAAAAGACATCCGCGCCTTTATCCCACATGAGTTTCGCTCGGCGATACCGCTTCGTTTGATATAACATGCGGCCGCGCTCCAACATTTTCTCGCCGTACTCCAACCGTTCTCTGTGCGACATCGCAAACTTATCATCTGTAACGCTATCGTCGGTAACTTCAACCACTTTAACTACAAATAAAGCTGTGAAAGTAATCGTTTGCGTCTCGGGTAAAAGCGCGTCGCATAACTGATATTCCGAGGAGGCAAAAATTTTCACCTCGGCGATATCGTTCACCCGCATTTTTAAAAGCGCTTCTTCCAACCCTTCCGGATGCGTTGAGTCTCCAATCGCGAATTTGTGTTCCACCCACGGTACTTTGCTTTTCTCTTCCTCGTTTTCTTCGGCGTACTCGCACAAATCTTTCACTTCAAGTATGATTGAGTTTCCTTCTCTCAAAAGCGGAGGCGTTACGCTCGTCTTCGTTTTGGCAGCTCTCCGAGAGAGAAACTTCAACTGCCCTTGACCCGCGCATATGTCCACAATCACTTCTTCTTCTTCTTCTTCTTCTTCTTCTTCTCGCAGCACGGTTTCCTCCTTCTCGTCCTCCTCTTCGGATGATCTTTCGCGCATGGTGTGGTGTCTCGTCGTCCTTGTTGTGTGTTCCATTTTATATTTTTCAAGGCGTTACTCGTATTTTTTAAGTTTTGTCTACAAATAGTTCTTTCAATGCTAAAATTTTAGTACGTTTTAGATATATTCTCTCTCTGTCTCCCCAATCGTCGTCGACGTCGTGCAATGCCAGCCGTCCGTCCCGAGTTCCCCGTCTGCTCTTTTCCCCGTGTTGTTCTCCAAGCGCTAGTCGCTCGAAAGAAAACGGTTCCAACCTTCTCGCGAAAACTCTCTCTCTCGTGTTCTGCTACTAAGTTTTTTTCTATGCGTGTTTATACATACATACATAAAACTTCTTAAAGCTGCACACCTTCTCTGACGATATCGTACGGGATCGGCGTCAAGATTTCCGTCTTGACGTTTTCCAAAGTAAAACCCTCTCTCGGCAAACCCACCGGTGCTCTCTTCGTGACAATCTTCTTACCCGCCTTCTTCGCCGCGGCGTGCGCCTCGTCGTTCGCCTTTCTTCTCGCTAAGAAATCTTCTCTGCATCGAGAGTGTTGCACGTGCTCGTAACGGATGTGAAGTCTCTTACGGATGATTCTGCCACCGACTTGCTTGTTCACCTCGACACCAACCGCGTGCGGAGTAACATCCCAGACGACGCCAGTTCTACCTTGGTACACCAAGTACGGCATGCCCTTGTGTTGAGAAGAATCAACTTTGATGTCAACGTAGTCTCCAATCTGCGTGATATGAATGGGATCAAAAAGAGAATAATTAGTCAGTTTCAATAATTAATAACGCGATTCATCGACAACATCTGCTCGAAACACGTCGCCTCGCGTCACACGCGCGCGCGGAAGCACGCGCGATTTTTTTTTCTCAAGGGAAGAAACCCCACAAGTAGTGGGTCGAGGCCGTCGACGAAAATTGAACGAAATGTGTCTTTAAAACACCATCGCGAACGGAAATATCGCCGTTTCTTTCCACGAATGCCTCAAAACATGCGCGGAGTACGCGCGAACGATTTGATTCCAGGAAGAAACGAACGCATTCCCGTCTACATCGATGGTTTTCGACGCCCGAAATTTGAGAAAAAAAACAACTACGCGCGAGCAGAAAGCGGATTCTGTATCACTTACTCTGAACGTTCTCAAATACGTCGTCGCGTTCTTCGGTCCGTTTTGGCGGAAACCGCGCGTGAACATGTTTCTCGTGCCATGTCTGAGACCTCTGCTTCGTGCTCTTTGATTACCCATGTTTGTTTATTCGCAGTGGTAATAAATTTGCGCCTATTTCAATGAAGAACCAAAACTGTACGACTGAGAGAACAAAAAGAGAGTCCTCGTCTGCGACCTGAATTTCGACCATAAACAAAAAAAAGTTCCTGTCCCTTTCGTCGATCGTTTTTGTCTCTTCTCCTTCTTCTACCTTATAACGTTATTCTTGGGGAACGTCCTCATTCTTAATAAGAAGAAGACAAAGCGTTGTTGTGTTGTTCGGAAGAAGGTGGTGGTCTGTCTCTCCCCGGTCGTCGGTTTCCCTCTGTGAGAAGGCGCATCCTCTTCCTCCAACGACGCATCAATCATCTCATCCCCGTCGTCGTCGTCATCCAACGAAGACGAAGACGAAGAAAGTTGTTCTGTTTTCGTTCCGTTCCTTTTCTGCCAGACAGACAAAAGAACGGTCGACGACGACCCGAGAGAGAATCGAATTTAATAATCTCTTTGAAAAACGCTCGTCGTTTTCTTCCCGCTTTACCTGTTGTCTCGTTCGTCGATTCATCAACGAAGAAGCCTCAAAAACACTCTCGAATCTCTCCGCACAGAAGAAGAAGAAGAAGAAGAAGGAGAGTAAAAGAAAATGCTGAAAGAGGCGATCAAAGCGGTCGCGGCCGCGCGAAAGAAGAAGAAAGGGCGAGAGATCGCAGAAAAGTCGATCGCCGAAAAAAAGTCGACAACAACATCAGAAGAGAGTGATGTTGACGACGATGATTCCTTACCTTCATCGATCTCGGATGAAGAAGACAAAAACAAAAACAAAAACAAGGAGGCGAAGAAAAGAGGGAGGAGTTCGACGGATTCTGGGGAAACGTTTGAAACCACAACGACGGGGACGAATAACAACGGTACCTCGGAGGATTCGGATGAAGACGGCGAAAAGAAAGAAAAGAATAGAAAACGAAGGATGAGGAGGAAAGGGAGTCCGACAGACACGGACGACGAGGAGGAGGCGTATGTGAGAGAACTATCCACGCAACAACAACGGCTGAAGAAAGTAAAGAGGACGAATATGATCGATACAAATACGGCGATGATGACGGCGCTCGGTGGTGGTGCCGTTCCGGCTGCGCAAGTTGCACCGATAGCAGTTCCACAGCTGACGTTAGACCAAATTCAGCAGTTGCTTGCGCAGCAACAATTGATGCAGATGCAAAATTTGCAGCAACAGTTTGTACTGCAGCAACAGGAGCTCATGAGAAATCCGCCGAAAGATTTCATGTCAGCGTTGCAGTTTTTGCAACAGCAGCAAGTCCAAGCCATGTATAATTTTAATAATTCTGGTGCCAATGCAGCCTCCGCTGCAGTCATGTTGAATCAAGCGACATCTGGATCGTTACCCCCGAGCCTTTTAAATTCTCTTTCTTCGGCTATGAACGGCGGCAACATAGGAAACAACGCGCTCGCGCCTTTGATTCAAGAGGAATTGCAGTTAAAGTTGAAGCAACAACAGATGAAGGAGTATCGAAAAGAACTTAAAAAGAAAGAAAAACTCCTCGAGAAGCAAAAGAAGTATCCGTACGCGAATGAGAGTTTTAAAAGTATCATGAGTCAGCAATTGGAAGGTTCGATGGATCAACAAATGGAAGAAGACGAGGAAGGTGACGAAGAACGAGCAAGGGCGACAGTCTCAGTTCAAAGACAAAGCGATGATAGTGGTCGCATCGCGCCCAAAGCGGGAGCATCTGGTATTGGAGTCCCGACGCAGTCGGCTGCTACGACGACAACAACGATAACGCCTAGTTTGAAAGAACAAAGAGAAATCCTGAACGCCAAAAACGCGAACCACAAGGAAGCGTCGCAATTCGTTTCTGGACGCGCCTGCGGCGTGCAAGGATGCGAATTACTTTGCGAAAAAAGTCGCTCCTTAGTTGGTGTCGTCCAACAGTGCTGCGAAATGCACAAACGCGAAGACAGTTTCAACTTAAAAGAAAGAGAAGGCGTCTTTCGATGGTGTTTCTACTGTCATCGTCCTCAGAAAATCGAAGAGTTTTCATCGAGTAGTAAATCTATTTGCAAGGAAAAGTTTGCGTTGCGAAAGCAAAGACGTAAGTTGGCGAGTCAAAAGCAGAAACTTTTAGCGGAAGCGTCGAAGACGCAGATAGCGATGCAACAATACGTGACGGTAGAGCATCTTCAACAACAACAACAACAACAACAACAACAGTTGATTGAGATGATGCAGTCGAAACAAGCGAAATCAAAATCTTCTAAGAAGAAAGAAAAACGACCGAGGACGTCGGAGGAAAAGGAAGCCATGCGCGCTTTGTGCGATATCCTCGCCGATGAGGAACGAAGAGAGAGCGAAGAGAAACAGCGCGCCGAAAAAGAATCGTCTCAAGAAGATGCCTGAGGAAAAGGCTAGTAGAAATTTAGTAATAATACGAGTGTAAGAAGAAATACAGAAGATATAAAACAAATAATACGCAACATTCGCTATTACTATCTCACTTACTTATTGAATCACCACTTACACTTGCTTGCTGAATTGCGTCTCTATGCGTTTCTTCATCGCGTCCACGTCGTCAAATCTCTTTTTTATTTCATAAAGTTGACACAACCTTCGCATTCGGCGAAATGCCGTTGGCGTGTGACCGATACCAACCGCGTCGGTTATTTTTACCGATCTCTCCAAGACAACGATGGCGTCTTCTATGCGTTCCAACAAGAGCAACGCTTCGGCCATGTGATGTAATGTCAGCGCAATCTCCGGATGGTTCTCGTTTTCAAACACGACTTGCTTCAAGTTCAAACTCGTTCGATAGTTTTCGTACGCCTCTTTCGGCTTGTTGTTTTGCAACATGCATGAAGCCAAATTATGCAACGCTGCTGCTATTGTCGCTTCCGCTTTATATTCTGCTCCTTTTCTCTTATCTACTTTACTACTACTATCACTACTACTGCTACTACTACTACTATTTGGCGTCGTCTCTTTCAATTCTCTCAGTAAATCCAAGCACTCTTTGTATAATCCTTCCGCTTTCTCCCACATTCGTTGCGTCCTCGCGAGTTCCGCCAAGTTATTCAGCGCCGCCGCGACGTGCGCGTCCTTCTCTCCAAATCCAAGCTTTGCTTCTTTCAACGCGCGTTCGAAACATTTCAGAGCGAACTCGATATCTCCGGCTAAGAATTTTTCGCGTCCCAAGTCGGTATACACTCGCCATTGCGCCGTGTGTCTTCCTTTTTTACTTTTCCCGTTCGTTTTCGTCGTCGTTTGTTCTTCTTCTTCGCCTTCGATGTGCACTTCCACGTCTTCCATATTTTCTCTCTCCTCTTTCGTTAAAGAAGAAGGCATTTTCTTCTGCGCGTCCCTTCTTCCTCTTCCTCCTTCTTTTTCGAGACACGAGGCGTGCGAGAGGAGAAAATATGATGGAAGACGACCTGGAAGAAGAAAACCGTTGTTGTTTTTGTTGTTGTCGTTATTCGTATTCGTATTATTACTACGAGGATGCTGATGACGACGACGACGATGATGCGTTGCGAATTGCGTTGGTGATGATATCGAAATCGTTTCCGTCGTTCGTGTCGTCCCCGAATTAAAGAGAAACGCATCGTGCGCAGCTGCAGCAGTAGCTGCAGCAGCAACAGCAGCAGCAGCGGCGGCGGCTCGAAGAACGACTCTTTCCTGCGTAAACGTCGTCGTCCTTCTCAAAATCATCATCTCAACACAAAACAACAACAACTGTCATTTTTCTTTCGTTGTTGTGCTTTTTTCTCTTCTGAGGTGTCTGACTGACAGAGTGAACACATTTTTTGCACCAGAGAAAGAAGAAGAAGAAAAAAAGAAGAAGAAGGAGAAAAAAGTCAACACAACAAACAGACAAAAAAGAACGTTAAAAAACACCACTGTACACAACACACATCAGAAGAAGAGTAGTAGAATAGTGTTAGTAGTATGAATATATTCTTCTAAACAACGCGTGTGTTTTATGAGTAGTATAATAGTAGTGTGAGTATTACTCTTTGAATGATGACGACGACGAATGCGACGACGACGAAGAGTTTTAGTAATAACAAGAAGACGAAGAAGAAGAAAAAGATGAGCAAAATCATCGAGACCAAAACGAACGAGAACGAGGAGAAGAAGGGGAAGAAAAGTGATGATGCTATAGAAGAAGAAGAAGAAGAAGAAGAAGAAGAAAACGACGACTTTAATAAGACGAATAGTAATAATAACGAAAAGACTTTTACGACGATTCCAGAGCACATCAAAACTTTGGCGTTGAACCAAAAGGAGAATCTCGCGCGTTTACTCATCGTCAGCATCTGCAACCGAAAAGATTTGTTCGTTAAAAAATCGACTTTACAGACATTCGACGGCGAAGACTTTCAGCTACTCCGAAACGTTCGAGAGTTATATTTGAACGAGAACGACATCGAAAGAGTAGTCAATTTAGACCGACTTCCAAAGAGTTTAAAGTTGTTACACATCGAAGGGAACAAATTGAATTCGTTCGAGGGCATCCGCGACGTACCGAATACGCTCCAAACGCTCTCGATGAGGAATAATTCAATACGCGACTTCTCCGAAGTCGCGAGAAAAGACGGAAGGAAATGGGATTTAGAATATCTAGATGTTCGAGAGAACGAGTTTGGTAACTTTGCGGATTTACGGTTGGTGGAAGAATTTGTACATTTGAGAGAGTTACGGTTGAGGAGCGAGGAAAACGACAAAAGCGAGAATAATAACGATAAGAAGAGTAACAAGAAGAACAATCCGGTGTGCAAGTTACCTTCGTATCGCATGGCCGTGCACGCGTTTATTCCTTGGTTGGAAATGTTGGACGATATTGGGTTTACCGCCAGTAGTGCGTTGGTGATTGAAGAAGAGAAGAAAATTTTTGAACGAAAACGAATATCTTCGTCGCAGGAAGCTTCGGAACACCAGCGCCATCAACACGTGGAAGAAATCATAGAGGACGATGAAAAAGACGACAACGAGACGGTAGGAGAAGAAGAAGAAGAAGAAGAAACGACGTCGACGTTGTTGTCCCTCGAAGACGACGAGGAAGATAAAGAGAAGAAGAAAACGGCAGCGCAGAAATGGAACGCGAGCGTGAAAATCGACGAGCAACAACAACAACAAGTACAACCTTCTTCGCGACCACTGTCGAAACCGTCGCCTTCGTCCTCTTCGAAACTGATGAATCATATTTTGCGGAACAAGCTAAACGTGTCTTCTTCTATCGCGAAAAGGAAAGATGAGGGCATGCAAACGACGACTACGAATAATAATAATAATAATAATAATGATAGCAACAGCAGCAATAATTATAGAAGTAGTAGTAGCAATAGCAATACGTTAACGTCCAAGTTAGAGAGAGAACTCTACGAGCTGAAGAAAACGTTCGAAACGAAACGACGTGAAAACGAAACTTTAAGCGGTGCTTTGATGGAAGTCACGAACGAGGTAAAGCAAATCGACCACGAGACGTCGGAGATGTACGAGAAAAGCGCCAAGTTAGCGGAACTCTCGAATTTGAATTACGCTTCCGCAAACAGGTATAAAAATGAAGTGGACTTACTGAAACGAGAGTTGAAGGAAAATCGCAAAACGCTCGAAAACGCTCTGAGTGGCGAAGCCGAAGCGTTGGAGGAAGTGAACACTCTGAAATCGACCATAGAGTCCATCAGAAACGAATACAATCGAACGATATCTCGAATGCGCGACGAACACAAGATGGAAATTCGAAAGGTTTCGAAAACAGTCAGTTCGTTGGAGGAGTTGGAATACGCCGCCGAGGACGAAATCGAACATTTACAGGGAAGGATACGAGAGATGGACAAAGACTACTCGAAGAAGTTAGAAGACGTCACGAACGAGAGGAATGCAATCACGAGACGCTTGGAGGCTTCGTTCGAGGAATTGAAAGAGTTGGATTCAGTGTTAGCGACGGAAACGGAAGCGCTAGTGACTGCGGAGAGTTTCGCAGAGGAGTTGTCGACGACCAACGAAAGTTTGAAGAATGAAATGAAGGAGATGAGAGAAGAGTTGATGAGATTGCGGAAAGAGGTGCCAGAGTTGGAAAGTAAGAAGGAAAAGTTGAGCGACGAATGTGGATCTCTCAAAGAGGAGCTGAAAGCGAAAGAGGCCGCGATTGCTGCTCAACTCGAAAAGGTGAAGAAAGCGGATACAGACTTGGCCGAAGCTTCTTTGAAAGAGGAAAGCGCAAAGAAAGCAAACTTGGAGGTGGCGCACATGCGAGAAAGTCTGGACTTAAAATCTGCGATGCTCGAGAACTCGAACGCGTTAGTCACGAGCTTGAAAGAGGAAGTCGTAAAACTTTCCAAAGAGAACAAGGAGTACGCCGTAGCGCACGCCAAGTGTTCTACGACTTTAGAGAGTCAAGACGCCAGGGTGATACAGTTGGAGAACGAGTTGAAAACGGAACGTTCGAAACGCATGGCGTTTGAACGAGCACACGTTGGTAGCAAAGACGAGATTATTGCCAGGGACGAGATGTTGCACTGGGCCAACGGTGAGGTGGAACGGTACGGGATCTTATTAGAGGAGGTGAAAGAGGAGAAGGAGGAAATCATTGACATTGCGCGAAACTTGCAAGAGCAATGCGACGACTACAAGCGAATCGCGGAAAGAGCGTTCAAAGAGAAGGAAAGCGTCGAAGAGGAAATGCGAATGCTTTTGAGTTCACAAATACGACGCGAAGAAGAATTTGATATGGTGCGGCAAGTGTTCGCGAAAAGCTCGTTGATGAGCGGAGGCAGTTAGAAGAAACAACACGCATGACGAATATATATTTTTGAAACGAAGACACGTAATGTACACTCAAATCGTAATAGTCCCACTCAAGGTTCTTAAAACGAACTTTTAATGTTCGTGCGACATCGCTACCAACGCGTTGACGTGGCATTGAAAAGGCAACAAGGGCGTCTTTGCTTTTCTTTCACAAACTCCTTTTTTTCTACTACTCTTTCAGAATTAATTCTCATTTGCCTAATTAATGAGCGTAATTACTGTTTCCCTTCATTTATGTATTGTTCAATTAATATTTTCTCGCGTGTAAAGTAATAAAATGGCTGAAAAAACATTCAATTCGGTAAGAACGTTCGGGAATGATTATATTTGTTTTATTAATTTTAACGGAAATATGCTCCATATAAAAGATATCATAAGTAGTCTGGGGATAATAAAACATATAAAACATGATATGGTATAGTTGAAATAATTCATGAAGTACAAACAAGGATTTAAAATCCACTTACTAAAATTTAAATAATTAATAAATTTAAACAATAAATAAACTTCGTGTAAATATATGATTTTAGTAAATGTATTTAACGAATAAATCGAATAATATATTAATATTCCCAAAATGTGCGCTTTGACTCGGGAAAATGTCATTGCACGCGTTAAATAAAAATTTATCTCGCCAGAGGCTCTTTTTTTTAAAAACAAGTACTAGAAAAGTAGAGAGCGTGCTTTTCGTTTTGCACTCACTGCTAAAAGCGCGCTTTAGAATCGCTTTGAACCCACACTCATAATAGATAGTACTCTCATTTCCGCACGTTTTTCGTGCGTCTTGTTCGCACACCGAAGCTACATTGTCCTCCGAGTTTTGTTTCCTTTTTCTGTGGGGCGTTCGGTTTTTTTTTCTCTTTTTTTTGCCCAACCAACAAAAATTCTCTGTCAGAATCAGATTCCAAGAAATCTTCGAGAACAACTTTTTTTGTGCCAAACCATCGCAAAGAATTCGAACAAATTCGCTCCGAAAACGCCATAACTACACACAAAAAACTAGAATAAAGATGTCTGCTTTAACTTCATCGTTCACCGCCAACTTGGTTTCGGTCAAATCTGCCGCCAAGAAGTCCCAAAAGGTTGTCGTCGGCGTCCACGCGTCCAACGAATTCGCCAAGAAGGTACGAAAATTTCTTCGCTAAAAAACTCTTGATTTCTTTTGTGTTAATCGCGCGCCGATCGGTGGTTCGAACACGCAGTCGCGAATGGAAAAACGAGAATGTTCGCATCGATTTGAATAAAAGTGATGTTTAGCTACGTTTTCCTCGCGTTCGAGTCGAATTCCACGTTTATTTTAGCATCCGTCGTGGGCGTTTTCACTCACCGAATTTTTCTCTTTCAACCATCATCACTCCCTTCTGGAACGCTCTTTCTTGCTTCCTTTTGTTCTTTGCTTTCGCAAAAAATTGAAAAAAAACAGAGCATCTCCTTCGTCGCCGCGTCTGTCATCGCGTTGCAAGCGTCCCCGGCGTTGGCGATGAACGCCATCGAGCTCACGGATAAGAGAGCCGAAAACGTTGGTGGTTTGCAGCTCATCTACGAGGTATGTATTTCGTCCTTCGCTTGGATTTGAAACGTATTCGTTTCCGAAACTTTCGCGCGCGCTGCTCTTTGCTCTTCTTAGCCAGGAAAAAAGAGAGAGTTCTCGCAAAAACCAACCAAAACTGGTGAAACAAACAAAAGAGATTTTCTGCGTCATCCGATTTTTAATTGATTCGTTTGTTCTTTGCGGTTGGAAGACGAAAAAAGAGTTCGTTATTTGAGAGGAATTTTTTCTTACCAACAAGTCTTCTTCTTCTTCTCTCTTCTCTTACAACAGGCGCGTGACTTGAACATCAACGAATCCACGAGAGGCGACGGGGCGTCCAGATTTGCTTTGCAAAAGTTGTCCACGGAACAAACTGCGGCGAGAGCGAAGGAAGCGACGGCCCGTTTGTCCGGGGAAGTTTCGGAATACGTCAACAAGAAGTACTGGACCCAAGCCGGTAACGCTTTGAGACGTGCTGTGTACACTTTGAGATTTGACGTCAACAACCTCGTCGCGGAGAAGGGTGGTGATGCGGATGCCGCCAAGGACTTGTTCAAGACCATCGAATCGCTTGACTTTGCTATCCGATCGAAGGACTTGGACACCGCCTCCCCGTTGGCCGCGGCGGCTGCCTCCAAGGCGGACGCCATCCTCGCCGCTTTCTAATCATCTAATTTAAAAATATTAAGAATTATTTAGAAAGAGAGAGAAAGAGGGTGTGCGTTTTGCAGTTGAACGGCTTACGGTTGCGATTTGTAATAAATCGCGTTTTCTTTTACGAACACTCAGAGAAAAGAGAGAGAGAGAGAGAGAGAGAGGAAGAACTTTTTGCATCGACGAGAGAATAGAACTCTCGGAGACATAGAGAAAAAGAGAGCGAGAGACGGAGAGAGTGAAAATAATAGTGTTTATTTTATGTAATGGTAAACGCCCGGGTTCATTTCGCTTTGAGCTGTGCGCGATTTTTTAGTTGAAAACGAGTACTTAACCTTACTTACGCGTCGTATTCGCGTTTACCCCTTTGCGTTTATGATATCGCGTCCGACAAAAGTCTTTTCGCGATTTCCCTCACTTTTCGTCTTCGGAACAGACTAAGAATTAAACATGACGTCCCGTTCGTACCACTGCTCTCGCGTTTTCTCGCACCACCTCGACCACCACCGCCTCCAAAGAAGAAGATCGACAAACTCTTCTTCTTCTTCTTCTTCTTCTCGTCGTCTGAATCGTTCTTTCGTAAGGAAAACGACGACAAATGCATCGTCGTCTGAAGAATCGTCGTCGGAAGAACAACAAAAGTCTTCTTGGAAAGTCGTCTCCGAGTCTCCGTTTTCCAACAGCAGCAGTACTACTACTAATAATAGCACGAATAATAAGAATACTCTCGAGGATTCTTCGTTAGCATCCGAACAGCCGAGTAGGCTACGGATTGAAGCCGAGTCGTCGTCGACGAGAACAACGGAAGAAAATAATGTAGGAGAAGAGAAGGTTGGTGGAATACCAATACACTCGAGTCGACGCGCGACGAAGATGTTATTCACCTGCAACAAGTGCGGTACGTTTCTTTCATTCTCACAACAAAGTTTCTCATTCTCTCTCTTTTTCATTCGTAATGACGCATCGTAAGAAGATTCTGACCAAAGTAGTACTCCTCTCTCTCTTTCTCTGAAAACCGATTGTACGCGTTGAAATACAGAAACGCGAACCGAGCGAAAGGTAAACAAAGCAAACTTAACCACCGGGACGACCTGGGTCCAGTGCGGGAACCCGTCGTGTATGGTCTGGCACAAAATAGTCGATAACTTAGGTTTGATTTACGAGTGTTCCGAGATGGAGTAGTCGTTAAAACAGTAGTACATAGAGTAGTAGTATTCATTGACTTGATCAAGCGCTTTTGTTCGTTTGTCTTCTTCGTAGTATTTAGTAGAGGAGTCGTATTGGAAGTAAAATCTCATCACTGTATCCGTCACAAATTAGAGTAGTATTATTATTAAACTCTTTGTTGACGGGACTCATTCAGAGCTCTCTCTCTCTCTCTGTGTGTGTATACGCGCGCGCGCAAAGGAGAAAAAGTTGTTGTTGTTGTTGGAATTAAAAGAAGATATAAGAGATACTAAGGGCGGCAAAGTTTCTTCTTCTTCTTCTTCTTTTAATTCCAATTGTGTTTTGCGTTGTGACGGCGTCGACGTCTTTCAGTCTTTCAAAGAGATTTCATTTCCACCAAAAACCGACGGAGAGAGAGTGAGATGATGAGGAGTAGTACGTATTCTCCTCGTCCTCAAAGTTTTCGTCAAAACTCGTCGTCGCGTTTCTCATCGTCGTCGAAAACGAGTCGAAGGACTTTTACGACGACGACGATGAGAAGAAGGAGGAGTGTGCGATATTGTTGTCTTCTTTCTTCGAGTGGTGGAGAAGAAGAACACAAAATAATACGCTTCAGCAGGGATGCGACGACGACGACGATAAAGATGATGATGACGAATAAAACTACGACCATAAGAAAGAAGAAGTTGCGAGGAGGACGCGTTGTTGTCGCCGCGAACGGTGGTGACAACGAGAAGAATAAAGCGCCCGAACCGACGATTCGCGGGACGAATACGACGCGAACGAAAGAAGAAGAAGACCGAGCGTTTAACGAGTTCCTAATGGGCGATATAAAAAAGACGTTTAAGAAGGCGTTGAAGCGAGTGTCTTCGCTACCGTTAGCAATTTCGCAGTTTGGCGCCATCGCGGGGTTCTCGGCTTTAGGGACCGTCATCGAACAGAATAAAAGTTACGCGTGGTACGTGGAAAATTATCCAGTCGGCGAGGACGCGCCGCTTTTCGGTATGTTGGATTTTACATTCATTTTGAATAGCGGGTTAGACCACGTGTATACGACGTGGTATTTCTTATCGCTACTATCGTTGTTGGCGGTTTCGTTGACGGCGTGTACGGCGACAAAACAGTTACCGGTGTGGCGAGTCGCCGCAAAGTGGAAGTTTATCAAGAAACCGAAATTTTTAGTCAACTCGAAAACCATGGACGAACGAGAGAGCGTGAAAGATGCGAGCGTGATAGATTTAGCGAACAGCTTAGCCGAACGAGGGTACCAAGTTTTCTTGAGAGAGGAAGATAAAGAGCAATATTTATACGCGTTTAAAGGTTTGATTGGGCGATTGGCGCCGATTGGTGTTCACTTCGCGCTTCTGTTAACGTTAGGCGGGTGCGCGTATAGCGCATTAGGCGGCCTCGGTGGATCTATCATGGCACCGGAAGATACCAGTTTTACCATTGCGGACGGGTTAACCAGAGGATCACCGTTATCGAAAGTCCCGAAATTCGCGAAAACGAATCAAGTTTTCGTGAAGGATTTCACCATCGATTATTTACCGAGCGGTCAAGTCAGTCAATTTTATTCCAACTTATCCGTCATTGACGAGAAAGGCAACGAGGTGGATAACAAAGTGATATCAGTGAACGTGCCTTTACGTTACGGAGGCGTGACTATGTACCAAACGGATTGGTCTATGAGTTCAATGAGAGTCACGGTTATACCAAAACTCGAGGTGGACGCGACGAATAGTGATACTAATAGCGAGAGCAGCAGTAGCAGTAAAAGCAGAAGTAGTAGTAGTAGTAGTAGTAGTAGTAGTATTGGTAAACGAGAAGAGCTCGTGTTACCGATGGCTAATTTGGAAAACAAAGGCAATTTCAAAGGGAAAATCTGGGGTACTTTCCTCCCTATCGGCGACGACGCCGACGCGAGCGAAAACAAAAAAGGCATCTCCCTCGTCGCGCGAGACTTCCAATCCGTCGCCATTTACGACTCCAAAGGCGCCTTCGTCGGCGTTCGACGACCAACCTCCAAAAAACCAATCGATGTGGACAACATCTCCTTAGTCGTCGAAGAAATATCCGGCGCGACTGGCTTAGAATTGAAAACCGACCCGGGCGTCCCTTTCGTCTACGCCGGTTTCGCCGGATTACTCGTCACCTCCTTCCTCTCCTTACTGAGTCACTCTCAAGTTTGGGGAGTCCAAAAGAACGACGGGAATAAAGTCTTATACGTCAGTGGAACGAGTAACCGTGGCAAGGAGGAATTTCGAGTCGAATTTGACCAAGTTTTGGACGAGTTACCCGAGTACATTTAATAGTAATACTCTTACTCTTATTACAACTGCTACTAGTTGAACAGATTTCATCACGAAAGACGTTTTTATAAAAAATTTTTTCTTTTTTCTGACAGGGGGTCGCCCCTTTCTCTCGAATCTTGAATCCTCTTCGACACCTCTCTTTTTACCTCTCGTTTCTCCCTTTCGTCTTTCTGTTCGTGGATAAAGCCATTCTGTTTTTGTGGAGTCGAGGCCTTTCTGCGACCACAGAAATAATAAAGCGTCTCTTCAGTTCTTCATATACTCTCTTAATAGGGGAGGAGGAAAAGCGCTTTCCGCCGCAAGAAGGTTTATCATTTTTAGAAGAATAAGAAGAAGAATAACAATACATAATAATGCGCGCGACGACGATTCAGACGACGACGACGCAGTTTACCACGGGAGGTGCGAATACGTCGTCGTCTCGAAACCAGATTCAGAAGATTACCAACAACGCCGGGACCGCGAAAGCGGATAATCTTCATCGGGGAAGAACAAAATTAACGAGGAGGAAAAATGTTCTCAGTCGCCCTTTTACGAGGGTGGTGGTGGTGTCGTCCTCGTCCTCGAACGATCACGATGTTCTCGGTTTAAGAGGAGGACAAACAAAACGACGGGGAGTTGGTGTCGTCGCGCGGATGACATCTGCGGCAGACACTTCCTCGTCCTCCTCGTGCACGATATCTCAAGAGCTCGCGAACTTGGAACAAGAGTTTAGAGACATGTTGGATCCAGATTCAGATTCGAAACCGAGAGCGGCGGACGTGAGAGCGATGCGATCGAGAATCAACGCGTTGAAAAGAGAAGTTGCGAACGGGAACGGCGCGAATATCATTCAATCGCAAACGAAGACGAGAGCGCCGGACGCGAAAGAAATCGCTCGGAAAGAGCTGGAACGTTTGAGAGAAGAACGCGAGAAACTTTTGAAAATGAGAGCGCAAGTGGAAGAAAACGAACGATTGAAGAAAAAGAACAGCGACAAAGGTATTGCTACGAGTGCTGCGAATAACGTAGAACCAGAGCACGATAACCCGGTGACGACGACGACGACGCAGAAACCGAAACCGGCGGACGAACGCAAAGCGAGAGTCGCGCACATGGAAGCGGAGAAGCATAAAGAGGCTGTTAATATTGGCACGGTTGTCATGGACGACGAGATGAAAGCTCTGTTGGCGAAAGAAGAGCAGGCGAGAAAAGAAGCGGAAGAATTGGAAGCGTCGAGATTGATGGCAGAGGCTGAGGAGGCAAAGTACGCGGCGTATCTGGAAGAGTCGGGTGATTTCATGAACACGAATTCTGGGATTCGCTCGGGTATTAACGATCCGTTCTTGGACAGAGCTTTCATAGTGGAAAAGTTAGAGTCGGAGCTTTTGGAAAACTTGGAAATGCAATCAGATCTTCGCGCGATTGAGGACATCGAAGACCAACTGGAGTCACAAAAGAAAGAAGCCGAAGAGGCGAGACGAGCGAAAGACGAGGCCGAAGCGGCGAGACAGCTTGCGGAAGCGAAGCAAAAAGCGGAAGAAGAAGAAGCGCGTCTAATCGTGGAAAAGCAACAAAAAGAAGCGCGCGCAAACGCTGAAAAGATTGCCGCCGCGCAAGCTGAATTGAAAGCCATGGAAGCCGAAACGAAGAGGTTGCAGAGACTCGCCGAAGAGAAGAAGAAACAAGAAGCTGTTGCCCCAGAAGCATCGACGACGACGATCGAGTCTCCAGGTTCGCAAGCTATTCGAGATCTTCTCGAGCAAAAGCAAGCTGAAGCGGCTAAAGTCCGTGAGTTGGGTATGGTCGAAGACGAACTCGCCAAGCGCGAAGTTGCAGAGGCGGCAAAGAAGAACAAAGCTATCCGCGAAGCGAAAGAAGCGGAAGAGTTGGCAGCCAAGAAAGTCGCCGAAGCCGAAGCCGAATTGAAGAGAAAAGCGGAAGAGGAAGAGGAAGCTAAACGCGTGGCGGAGTTGAAAAAGATGGAAGAGGCGAAGAAAGCGAAAGAAACGTTGATGCGTTTAAGGCAAGAAGCGGAGGAGTTGAAAGCAGCTGCAGAGGCGAAAAAGTTACGCGAACAAGCCTTGGCGAAAGCACAAGCGGAAGAAGAAGCTTTGACTGCGCAAGCGGAAAATGAGAGAATAGAAATGGAAGCGAGAGAAGCGGCCCAGGCAGAAGCGACGGCGAGAGGAGAAGCTGAAGCGCGGGCCATCGCCGAGGCTGAGGCACAAGCTCAAGCGGAAGCGGAAAGGAAAGCGATTGAAAAACAGCTCCGAATCGAAGAGCTCGCGAGAGAGGAACAAGCCAAAGCGGACGCCGCGAAAGCAAAAGCCGATGCTGAGTACGCAAAAGCAGAGCAACAAGCAAAGAAATTGCAAGAAAAGACGGAGATTTTGAACGACGACAATATCGAACACTTGAGAGCAAAATACGAAGAATTGGCGAGAGAATCCGAAGCATCTCCAGGTGCGAAAAGAGACTGGGCAGAAGCGTTGAAAATCGCTGGTGATAAGGTCAGATGCATGGAACAGCACTCGCATGGTCAATCGCCGAAGAACGATGCGCTCTGGACGGTGTCTCCGGCGACTCCGGTGCCCGGTCAATCCGTCACCGTTTCGTACTGCAACCAAAACACCGTTTTGAACGGTAGACCGAAAGTTTTTGCTCATTTTGGTACTAACCAATGGTCGAATGGTGCCGAGCAGTTTGAAATGAAGGCAAGAACGTCGGCCGTTGCCGATGACTCTACCGTCTGGTTCGACTTGGATGTTTCCGTGCCGAGCAAAGCAGTCATTTTAGACTTTGTCTTCTCCGACGGTAACGGCGCATACGATAACAACAATAGAGGTGATTTCCACGTTCCAGTTGCGGGAGCAAACGAAATGCTGGAGAGATCTCGCATCGAGTCGTGCATCAAAATCTACGCGAAACTTCGATTAGAGCGAGAAGAAGAAGATCGGTTGGAAGAGTTGAGACAAGCGGAACGAACGAAGTTAAAGAAAATCGCGAAAGTGAAAGCTGCAGAACTCACGGCGAAACAAAGAGCGCACGTTTTGTTCACCATTCCAGAGTTTCCAAAAGCCGGCGAACCCTTCAAATTATGCTATAATCCAAAGAATACTACTTTGAAAGATGCGACGGGCGTTTCCGTCGTCGGCGGGTGGAACCGATGGAACCACGAACAGGCGTTACCGATCACGAAATTGTCCCCAGATCCAAGCTGCAAGGCGGATTCGCAAGATTATTTCTCCGTCGAATTGACGTCGCCGAAAGACGCGTTCATGTTTGATTTCGTCTTTTGCGATCAGGACGGTAACAATTACGATAACCGTAATCGTTTGGACTATCACTTGCCTATCGCCGGAGGCATCAATTCGGATGGATCGAAGGCTGCCGAAAAGCCAATGCACGTCATGTCAGTTGCCGTTGAGATGGCGCCGATTGCTAAAGTCGGTGGTTTAGGCGACGTCGTCACATCGTTATCGCTCGCGGTTGAAGCCGAAGGACACAGAGTCGAAGTTGTCTTGCCGAAATATGATTGCATGAAATATGATTTAATCGATGACTTGAAAGAAGAGAAAGGTTTTGAGTGGGGTGGAACGTACAATCACGTATATTCTGGCACCGTCGAAGGCGTCAAAACGTTCTTTATCGACCCAGATAATGGAATGTTTAAAGTAGGCATGGTCTACGGTACGGACTACCTCTCGATTCCCATGACTGATCAAGAACGTTTCGGATTCTTCTCAAAAGCCGCGCTCGAGTGGATGTTACAATCTGGCAGGAATCCGGATATCATTCACATCCACGATTGGCAAACGGCACCGGTGGCAAAGTTTTTAGCCGAAGATTACGCGCCGTATGGTTTGGATAACCCAAAAGTGATTTTCACCATCCACAATTTGCACTACGGTCAAGCGTTGATTGCGGACGCCATGAATAATTGCGCGATTGCCACCACGGTATCGAGAACGTACGCCAAGGAGATCGCCCACGAAGGTTGTGTCAATCCAAACTTGCACAAATTGCACGGCGTCGTAAATGGCATAGACCCGGACATCTGGGATCCGAGAAACGACAAGTTCTTACCGCAATTCTTTGGCGAAGACGAAGTCATTCCGGGCAAAGCTGCTGCACGACAAGCGTTGTGTTCGAGATCAAACTTATACAATAATCCAGAAGTTCCGATGATAGGTGTCGTCACGCGTTTGACGCATCAAAAAGGTATCCATTTGATTAAACGAGCAATCTATCGCGCTTTGGAGAGAGGGTGTCAAGTGTGCTTGTTAGGCTCTGCACCAGACGAGAAAGTCCAAAAAGAATTTGAAGAGATGGCGCATCAATTAAAGCAAGAGCATTACAACACGGCTGCGTTGCACCTGTTCTACGACGAAACCATGTCACACTTCATCTACTCCGGAGCGGATATGATTTTGGTCCCGTCCATGTTTGAGCCGTGTGGTTTGTCGCAGCTCATTGCCATGCGTTACGGCACCGTTCCAGTGGTCAGACGCACCGGTGGATTAGCCGATACCGTTTTTGACGTCGAGCACGATCATGCTAAGGCTGCCTGGGAAGGCATGACCCCGAACGGATTCTCGTTCGATGGTACCGACGAAGGATCGATCGATTACGCGTTAGATAGAGGTATCGACATGTTCTACAACGACATCGATGTGTTCAGAAAGTTGCAAGCGAATTGCATGAGCCAAGATTGGTCGTGGAACAGACCTGCGATTGAATACATAGAACTCTTCCACGCCGCTAGGAAAGCCTAAAGGCATACAGTAAAAAGAAGAAACCATTAATTATTTAACGAAAGAGAAAGAGAAAGAGAAAGAGAGAGAGAGAAAGAGTGAGGAGAAAACTATACTAGTGTACAGAACAAAAATCAAAATACGATGACTGACAAAGATGACGACGAACGAAGTCATCATCGCGCGATAAATACTAATTTTTTATAATAAAGGCTGCATTACTACTTATTACATTGCTATCATTTCCTCATCTATACTCTCTTCATCTTGCACGAGATCCCGGCATCTTTTCTTCCGCAAACGTCGCACTCTCCGGCGCCTTTCTCGTTCACTTCTAAACATTTTTCCACGCGTTCGTGAATGATCGTCGTCATCAACGGATGTAAAGCGATCGGAGCCGCTACCATGTACTCTAATTCGTATTTCCCTCTGTATTCTTCCGCGGCTTCTTCCACTAACCGCGGAATATCCTCTTTCACGTGCCTTCCCGGGCTCAGAAAAAATGGTGCGACGACTATTTTTCTACAATTTTTCGTCTCGATCAACTCGCGAAAAGCGTCCGCGATGGACGGCGACGCGAGCTCCATGTGCGCCGGTGCAACTTCGTATTTTCTTTCTTTACTATAACTATTATTATCATCGCTATTATAATCACCACCTATGGTACTCCCGTACATCATCTCAAACATCTCCGCGAATCGTTCCAACTGTTCGTTGCTCGACTTGGCGCGACTCCCGTGGTCGACGAGAACGATGCCGACTTTTTCCTCGTTAAAGTCGCCGCTGTTTACAACAATCCGCAATCGTCCCCGTTCTCGTTGTTGTGGTTTTTTCGAAGAAGAAGAAGAAGACTTTAAAGAAGACAAAGAGCGAGTAAAACTACTACTGAAATTGTTCTTCGAAGAATTCAGAGTCATCATCGTCATCGTCATCGTCATCAATCGATATCGAATAAAAACTTTTCTGTGTCGGATAAAGTGGAGGAAGTGTGCGAGAAGCGAAAAGAGGAGGAAAAGTGCTGAAAATGAATCTGCTCAAGTATTGTTGCAACGAGAAGAGAAGAGTCGCGAGGAAGAAAGCACTTTGTATATTTACAAACAACAAGCATATATCATCATAATCTATTTTACCGGTGAAAACGGCGCAGCACTGCACAACGTCGTGTTAAAATGCGTCACCATTGGCGCTATTTTCCCGATGGTTTCTCGCCAAGCGTCCGCCGTCCTCGCCGCTTCTCTGACTTTGATGTGCGATTGGTAGCTCGGATACTTCCAAATTTCCACGAATTTATTTAAATCTCCAACGTCTGCGTATCCAATCCAAACGAGTTCGCTTAATTTTTCCGTATCTGAGGCAATTTTAGACGGTAAACCTTCGGCGTATAAGTTTTGCATCTTCGGTATCGGATTGTAGCCTAACTGTAACGTGTACGTTCGGATCTCAAAGATTGAAGAAGAAGCGTTGGAATCCTCATCTTTCGAAGCTTTCTCTTTAAAACTATTCACGTGTAAGCCGGCGCTCTTCGTCGCCACCGCTGCTTCGATGTACACCTCGCTCGTTTGCTCTTCCACCATCCCTAAACTCTTGCGTAAAAAATTTTGCCACTCCTCGTTTTTGCGCATATCTGAACGAACTTTGTCTCGGTGGTCGTAATCCTCGTAGTGGTAAACGTGCGTGACAGTGTTTAACTCCGAGCCGACTTCGGGAACGTAGAAACCGCAAAACCCGTTTTGCGTCAGTTTCTTCCTCAATTGGCTGGACTCTTCGCAGAGTTTGATGTATTCCGCCCGTTTAGCCGGTGGGATTTTATACCGACGGAGTTCGTAAAAACCTTTCGGGGAAGGAGGAGGTGAAGACGTCGTCGTCATCAACCGAGACGAGGACAGAAGAGTCACCCCCCCGGCATTCGTATTGTTCCAAGAACAACTTTTATAAAAACTGGTAGGAGTAGTGAGCGACGAGGAGGCCGAGAGATTGGTCAGTCGTCGAAGGGAACGCATTGTGATGATGATATGTGAGAGTTCTTCCGCGCGTGTCGATGATATGATGTGTTGTTGTTGTGTGGTGAGTTTTTTTATCCTTTTTGTTTGCATTAAAAAACTCTTTCTTCTCTCAAAGGTTTACACTCTTCCTTATTATCGCCCTTTTGTTTGTGATTTGATCATACTACTCTCTCACGAACTCTCTTTCTGTTGCTAATTGTGGCTATTGGTTTCTAAAATGTTTAATAATATATGTATTCTTGACTTGTTGTTTTGTACACGGATCCGTTTTTTTTCTTTCTTCTTTTTCTTTTTCTCGTTTTGTTTGTTTCTTTTCTTTTCGTTTTGTTTTCTGATTCGTTTGTATAATATAATAATTGTTTGTTTGTGTTTCTCTCCCCTTTACATCATCACGAAATGATGATGAGAGATTATTAAGTTCGATCGGACGGACTTGGCGTGGAGATGATGGTCGTTTTTGACTTTTCTTGAATGTCCAAGGCGCGTTTCTTCGCCTCGACGGAAGCTTTGTAATTTTCGCGCCTCTTCTTCATCTCCTCTTCCGCCACCCGTTTCCTCTCGGCTTCCTTTTCTTTTATGAGCTTCAGTCGTTGCAGTCTAATTTCTTTCTCTTTTTCCATGTCTTTCGCAGACCCATCGCGGTTTTCGAACGTACGTTTCGTTCCCGAAACTTGGTAGCCGTGCGAGGAAATTGTGCGCTTCTTGGTGTCGAGTAAGAAGGACGACTTTGGTTTCATTTGTTGCTGTTGCTGCTGAAACGAGCTCTCGAGAGATTTAGAAACGATGGCAGTTGAACCGGTGGTGGTTGCACCCGTCGTCGACGAATCGACGTTCGAAATGACGTCCCCGAACCGATTGACGCGTTTCGCGCTCACTTCGAGGTACGACTTTCTTCTCGGTTTCTCCAACTTTTTCAGCGTGAAGTGTTTATTACTCGTCGAGGTCGTTTGATCGGAGTTACTACCACGAGTGGTAGTTCTACTGCTGTTCAAATACGAGCTCTCTAACGGCGCGTAGACGTTGTTGAACGTCGAAAATAACGCGTCTTTTTCTTTCTCTTCATCGCCGCCAGTCATCTTCTTCGTCTCCTCGCGATCGATGAGACTCTTCAACTTCTCTCGAATGCTCTTCAGCGCGTCCGAGACAACGGGCACGCTTTCTACAAACGCACTCACGTCCACAACCGACACGCTCTCTTCATTTTCTTTCTCTTTTCTACTCTTGATCGCTTTTGAAATCGCTTGCACCCACTGATCTTGATCTTTCGCGCCCAATTCAATTACCGCGTCAAAAACGTTTGAATTCGTCGTCGACGTTTTCGAGGACGATTTCCCTTGGACGGCGGTGGAATTCAGCCCTCGGGTGAAAAACAGCGCGTAAAAGAACCCTCTTCTCACTTCCGGCTCGAAAATGTTATAGTTATTCGCGAAAATATCCACGACATCTAAACTCAAGTTCAAATTCGCCGGTCCCCAGTCGCTGGATAACTTTATCGCGTCTTTTCCGAGGAGCAATTTCGCGGCGGTTTGCATTTCCTTCTTCCTCTCTCGCAAAAACGCGGAGGAAGATCGATCCCCTGACGTCAACGCCAGAGGAACCCCGGCGGTCGGATGCGACGCGACGTTTGCCATTCTCGCTCTCGCTTTACACGAACGACTAAATTCCGCGCTCGATCGATCGACTCTCGATGAGATTTGAGGAGAAGAGTGAGTGACTTTTTGACTCAACAACAGCAACGTCGACGTTTTACGCGCGTTGCTGTTGTTGAAAGTGAGGAATCGAGAGGTGCCTTTTCATTTTCAAACACAAAAGAGAAAAATTTGTTTTTGAACAGAAGAGTGAAATTTCAGGGTATAACAAACACACATTCATCAACACTTCTTTTACACGCCGCTCTATTTATTACTATTCATACTACTATTGTTATGCTGTTGTTATACTACTACTAAACTACTAAACTATTTAAGTTCGATTGGCTCTCTCCGACGCCGTCGTCGTCTTTAAAGCTTTGTTCGACGAGTTTCTCTCGTGCTTCTTTCTACTGTCGCGTTCGTATCGCTCAACTTCTCTTCGCGCGCGACCGAGTTCGTCTTCGGTGAACGCGACTCGATCATCGACGGCGTGACAGTTTTTGTCCGGACAGTAGCCGTTTTCGTCGTCGTTATTTTCACCAGAAGAAGGAGAAGAAGAATGAAGCAGCGGGCGAGGCTGACACTTCAATTTCCTGCATCCGCACGCGTAATCGCCTTTTTGCTTTTCGCTTCCGCCGCAAAAAGAACCCGAAATAACGTTTTGGTCGTATAGTTTCTTCAACATTAAACGTTCGCACTCGAAGCAGTGGACGTCGTCGCCGACGGCGCGATTGCCGCTGGTTTTGTAATAGTGGTATTTATACGCCGCGGCGGGATCGTCGTCCTCTCCTTCTTCCTCCTCATCCTTAGCGGCAGATTTGGACTCTCCAAAGCCGTATAAATCCACCACGCTACACGTTTTAGACATCACCATAAACATAGCTAACCCCGTGGATGGTACGTTCCCTCCAAAATACGGACCTTTGTGTTTCTCCACGCACTCTTCTTCGCGAAACTTTTCGAGCAAAAATTTCGCGTGTCGTATCGGACTGGTGGTCAAATACGTCACGCTCGCATCTTTCCTCTCCGCTTGGACTTTATCGTGTAACTTCGTAAACTCATCTTTATCTGAGCGTAAAGTGACGAGTCTTAAATTTCGCTCTATAGGCATGATGAATCCGCGATAGATGTGGTGCGGACTTCTCGTGTAATGCCTCGTCCATAATCGATTCAAAGCGCGATGGGTAGTTTTCCTTCCCACCCAAATGGCGTGACCCATCGTCGGCGCCTGGTTCAATCGAACGACTAAATCGTGACTATCGATGGCATCGCCGTAGTTGAACTTGCGAAGCTCCCCTCCGTTTCCAACCAGTGCGCACGTCGGTTGGACCAATCGCGAGGATGGACCGTGCTTCTTCCATATTACAAACGGAGATTTCGGCGGGAAGAGTTCTTCGACGCGTTTTTTATCGGTGTCGTTGAAGCCGTTTCTTTGGTAGTTTTTCTGCGTTACCGCCAACTGTTCTTGATGCAAGGCGTTTATTAGTTTCATCGCACCTTCTTTGAACGACGTTTGTTTTGTCGTTTTCGTATCGTTATTGTCATCTTTTTCTGCGTCTCGTTTACAATCGATAAACTTTGAAAAATCCAAGCGATTTTGAACGCTCTTCCTCGAAAACCAAACCGCTCTTTCCTCGCTCTCGATCCCCGTTTTCTCGATATCTTTCACCTTCCACGTTTTCGTCCACGAGGAATATTTCCAACCTTCCCCATGCGGCGTGTGCGCGCTACTATCACCTTTTCCGTTGGTACTCTTTTCTTCATCCTCGATGTCTACGGCGACGATATCGTCTTCGTCTTCAGAGGAGGCGCCGGGCGTCGTCCCGGAAGAAGCGGAAGAATGCTTTTTTACAACCGCGGGCTGTTGCTCTTTAAACTTTGGAAATATCCCACCACCATCGTTCGGGTCGTACAACTGTCTCCCACCGAGCTTTTGCCATTGCTCAATCTTCACCTCGATCTCTTTCGGTAACGCGCTCGTCATATGACGCTTCGTTTCAACCGAAAAAGAAGAAGAAGAAGAAGAAGAAGAGGAACCAAAACTCCCACCACCCAAGGAATACCAAATCATCAGCGCGAACACGACGAGTATGCTCATGGATAAAAATGAAAACAGAGCGATCAACTCTCTCCTCCCGGCGGATGATTGATGCGAGGCAGTCACTTCCGCGCGCACTCGAAACGATTCGAGTTTCGTTTGAATAAATAATCGGATTTTGCGAGTGAAAAGATTTCTTCTTCTTCGTCCACGAGATGTAGTATTGCCATCCTCCAAATCGTCGCCATCGTCTGAATCGTCGTCTGAATTATACTGATGACGCACCGGACGGCCAGGAGTCATGGCTTGGCGCTTGGATGCCATGTCCCTTTAGTATTATATTTATATTACGTGCACGAATGCATTTTTGCTTTGTGGGAAGTTCGTTTTTTTTTTGTGTGTGCACAACTAAAAACTGCGCGTCACATATATGCACGCATCTTTAGGCTTTAATGCGCGTAGTTATAAGATCTGAGTTGAATAATCCGTGTGTGTGTGTGTTATAATTAAAACGTCAAAGTCGATCTTTTTATTGTTTCGCCTTCCACGCATCTATCCAAGCTTGCGCTTCGTCCGCACCCTCGTCGTTAATGTTGTTGCTATCACTACTACTTTCCGCAGCCGCGGTTGTTTTTTTCGAACCGTTGGATTTCCAGGCATCAATCCACGCTTGAGCTTCTTCGGCGTTCTTGTCGTTTGCGACGACGACCGGAGCCGCAGCGACGACTGGCGTCGGTTTTGGAGCCGCAGCGGCTGGTTTAGCTGCCGGGACTACCTTTGGTTCCTTCACCGCTTTCTTCTCGCTTTTGCCGGCATCTAAGCCAGCTTTCATCGATTTCGCCGAGGCCATGGTTTGCTTCTTGAGTTCAGCTTGAACTTTTGCGGCGTCCGCGGCGGCAGCTTTTTGTCTCTTATCTCTCGTCGCTTTCGCCGAGGCGGCTTTTTCGGCTTCGATGTTGGCGAGAATGTCACTTTCAAGCGCCAGATTGGAAAAATCACCAGACGCTTCGATGCCGACAAAGGTATCCGGGGTCGGATCCTTCGCGGCTGGGTTCATGTTCATCACAGATTTTTTCGATCTTAACGCGTCTTCGGTCATTTGCGAGTACTCCTTACGATCTTTTGCGTTCAAACGCGAGAGAATAGTTCGGTCGCGGTTTTTCTTCGCGTTCGATCGTTTCGCTTCGTTCGAGATGGCTGCAATTTCTTTATCTACGGCGGCGATGACCGCTTTGATGGCTTCAGATTTAACCTCCGGCACTGGAACGCGGGTTGGCGGAGTCGTTGGTTTTTCTGCGGTTCGAATTTGCGTTCCTGGAATGACTGGCATTTTGAGACCACCGAACGCAGACGGTAACTCCGGCATCTCAAAGTTCCCCGGAAGCTCCGGCATTTCGAAACTACCTGGCAATTGCATCTCGGGGAATTTGAAGTTACCCGGTAAAGACGGAATTTCTGGCATTGCTGGCATTTTGAGTTCTGGCATCGCCGGTTTCTCCGCAACCGCTACCGGAGTAGACTTTGCTTCGATCTCCAGGTTCGCCGCAGATTTCTTTGCGCCGAAACTCGGGAATGCCGATTTTTTGAGCGAAGCGGCCGGTGGGGTTGGCGGTGGCGGTGGCGGTGGCGTGGCTTTCTTAAACCCAGTACCGAATCCACTGAATCCAGATTTCTTGGCAGCTGGAGGCGGCGGCGGCGGCGGTGGAGTCGGCGTACTCGTCGCTTTCTTGAACCCTGTACCAAAGCCTCCAAACGCAGACTTCTTGGCAGCCGGCGGCGGCGGCGGCAGGGGCGGAGTCGGAGTCGCTTTCTTAATTCCAGTGCCGAATCCAAAGCTTGGTTTCTTCGCTGGCGGCGGAGGCGGCGGGGGAGCAGACTCTTTCTTCACGCCGCCAAACACGGTAAACGGTTTCTTCTTCACCGGTTCCGGTTCGGGGGCAGGAGTCGAAGCTTCGGTCTTTTTCGCGCCAAAGCTAAAGAGCGGTTTTTTCGCCGGCGGCGGTGGCGGCGGCGGCGGAGGCGGAGGAGCAGACTCTTTCTTCGCGCCGAAACTGAACATCGGCTTTTTCGCTGGCGGAGTAGGAGGCGGCGGCGGTGGCGTCGGCTCTTTCGCCTTGCCCCCGAACACAGAGAAGTTGGCCTTCTTCACCGGCGTCGGCGTCGGCGGTGGCGGCGCGGTCTTCTTCGTCGTGAACATCGGTTTTCTCTTAATCGGCGCTGGCGCTTCCTCTTCTTCCTCTTCTTCTTCTTCCTGTTTCTTACCCGTCGCGTTCAAGCCAATCGCGACGACACCAGCCGCGCCCGCGGAGAGTGCGAATACGGGCAAGAAATCAAACTCATCCTTCTCGTCGTCGTTGTTCTTCGTAGCTTTCGGCGCGTACGACGGTCGCTCCTTCGCCGGCGACGGCGCACCCTTCGCTTTTTTCTCTCTCTTCACTTTCTCGCCTCTCGTTTCAAACTTTTCTTTCTTCGGCGCTCTCGCCCTTGCCATCGCGCGTTCGTACTCTTTGTCCACTTGCTTTTGTTGCTTCGGCATCGCCGGCGGCGCTTGGAGTTGAGCCTCTGGAGCCTCTGGAGCCGCTTTTACATCACTCATCGCTTCCGCAGCAACAGTTTCTCTCGGAGTATCAGAAGTCGTCGCAGCTGGCGCCTTTTCGACGACGACCGCGCTTGGCGCGGCGCCTTCGGCTTGCAAAGACGCCAAGTAGTCGTCGTATCCGTCCGCCACGGCGCCTTCCGCCGAGGAGAACGCGAGGACAGCGGCCGCCGCCGCCGCGACTGCTTTCTTCTGGAATTTTTCATCAGCAGAAGACGACGACGACGACGACGACGCTTTCGATTCATCGTCGTCGGCGCGAGCAGCAGCCACCACACTCGTTCGCTTCTTGATGTTGTTGTTGTTGTTGTGTACTTTTTTCTTCGCCTGTTTTTATATTTGAGAAAAATGGTTGTGTGTTGACGTAAGACAAAAGATTAGTGATGAAAGAAAGAAATTTTAATCGAAATGCATTCGCGCGCGCCGTCTTCTTCTTCTTTCAAACGCAGACTCTCTCTCTCTCTCTCTCTCTCGCGAAGAACAGAACAACAGGGTTCAGAGAAGACCTTCTCAACGACGACGACGACGAGCGCTCACTCTCCTCGCGGGATGGTTCCCACACCGCTCTCGTTCTATCCAAAAAGTATCTCCCCCGAACAAAAAAGCGATGATCGTGCAGACGCGAGAGACGACGACGTACACGACGACACCAAAAGCGCAAAGAGAGAATTTGAAACGACAAAAACAGTAACGCACCTTCTTGGTGTTCTCGACCACCACCGTTGGGGGAGTCCTCGCAGAACAAGAACGCATCATCATCATCTCGTTTTGGATGTGTATAAATTATGCTTTTGTCTGTGGTGTTAAAAGTGACGACGACTTTTTGCGAGTACGACACGAAAAGGAGGGGCAGAAAGCAAACGCGAAAAAGGAGCGAGAGAACAAACGGACCACAGAACAAAGGAAGGAGAGAATTTTTTAAGAGTTAAAAAGAGAGAGTTTGACCGTAGGAATTGACCAGACGACGAACGTTTTTTTTCATCCACAAACAAAGGAGAATAAGAGAGTTTTGTATCTCTCTACTCTCTCCAAGAGAGATTTACTTTGACGTCTCGCTTAAACTCGTGACAACAAAACACCTTTGGAAAGCAGCGCGCGTTTCGGATTTAAGAGCAACAACAACACATCAACTTCTTAATAATAATCGAAAAAGTAGTATTGCTTTACCCCACTTTTCGAAAGTCGTTCGAAAGAGAGAGATTATATTTATTACGTTTGAGAGAGAAAACGACGAACGGCGCTTTGTTGACAAAATCTTCTTCTTTATCGTCTTCTTGACTTCTTCTTCTCGATGACATCATCATCGACGACGAGTGGAGGGTGGTTCCAATCGGATTCCGCGCGATCGTCGCTGAACACACCTCCGAACAACCACCCCGGAGAAGAAGAAGAAGAAGAAGATGCGACGATTCGTCCTCCTCTCCGGTCGACCGAAGACGAGGACGAAAACACTTTAAAATCCTCTTCTAGGAAGAATAACGCGCCTTCGAGTTCACATCTATCCGTCAAAGAGAGAGGAACGAAAGGATTTCCCGGACGAGTGTCCTCGAACAGTAACATCGCGGGAATGATAACGCATCAGAGCAGTAGTAGTAATATCATCATCAACAACAACAGACCTTCGTCTCCGAGCGCGAAAATGAGCTCTCCGGCGAACGCCAACGACTTGTTGGTGCGCTTCTTTGAGTCGGAATTTTTCGACGAATGGATCGCGATTTCCTATTTATGGAGAGCGAAGAACGAAAATATAGTCGAGTATTTGTGCAACAAGATGTTGATGTTTGACGACGACAGAGCGGAGAGGTATTTGTCCCAGATTTTGACCTTATTGACGCAGCGTAAAATGCCAAAGTTGGAAAACGTGGTCTGCGCGTATTGTTCGCGGTCGGCGCGGCTGGCAAGTAAGACGATATGGTTGTTACGAGCGGCGATTGGGGACGTAAAGCATCCGAAACCGTTGATAAAGTTGAAAGTTAGATGTTATAAAGCCGCGATTGAAAGTGGAACTTGGCGTTCACCATTCGAGAAGTGGCCCGGGTTGCCGGACGAGAAAACCAAAGAGATGGAGGACGAGGAGGAGATTTTTGATTTTGATACGAGTCGAGAAGGGAGCCGGCACTTGAAAAGAAGCACTCTATCCTCACCGTCGTCTTCGAGAAATAATATGATCACGTCGGGTTCGGAAGACGATGAGGATGAGGAATACGACGACGACGACGACGACGACGATTCGGCGTATGCGCTCGGTAATAATACTGACGGTGTGGCATTGAGAGGAAGAGGAGCTGTGGGGAATACAACGTCAGAGTCATCTTTGCACACGCAAAATATAGCCTCAACACCACCAAATTTAGAAGGAATGCAGCAGCAGCAGCAGCAGCAGCACCACCACCATAACAACAACAACAATAACAACAATAGCAAGAAAAAAAGTGGTGATGTTCTTCTGAGCGTCCCTAATACGCCGAGTAAATCGGGTTGGTTGTTTGGACACAAGAATGCCGAAGAGAAATTGTTGAAAACGCCTCCGAGTTCACCTCCGCAAAAACAAAAATCGTTAGAAAAAGGGCACGGAAGTAACAGCTCGAGCACAGGATTTCTCAGTCAGCTCTTTGGTAAACTCACCAGCTCTTCGAAGCTACACGACAAAAGCTATTCGTCGTCTCCTTCGAAGGCTAACAATCTCGCTTCTGGAGGCGACTCAAGGACGGATTCGCCGCAGCTTCAAAGTGCCGCTTTGCAAAAAGTCCGCGAACGCGAAAAAAAGCGTCGACAATCGACGTTCGATCAAACGTCCGATCTCGCGGAGAATCTCTGCGGTCTTTCCAGTCAGTTGGCAAAGACGTTTCCGGTGGATTCGAGACAAAACGCGTTACGAAATGGCATCGAAGAGGTGAACAAAAAGTTGGTCAACGTACCGTCTGGAACTGGTGTTATGTACCCACTAGGTGCTATTGGAGAGTATAGAATCGTTCGAATTCCCGCGCAAGAAGCCATGTTACTCAACTCGCGCGAGAAAGCTCCGTATTTGATTTGTTTCGAAGTCATTCGACCAAACGCGGAGTACAACAATACCGGGGGAGAAAATAGTTACAGCGAAGGAATGAGAGCAGACGACCGAGCCGATAGTATGAGTAGTAATAATTCGTTTTCATCTCGTTCAAACGCGAGAAAGAATCCATTCGTGCACGCGAGCAACGCTGATGATAACGGTGCCTCGGAGATGAGCGCACAAGGTCACGAACGCAAGAATTCCGCCTTGCTTTCGCTCGGCGAGTCTGGTGCTTTGGATATTCCAATGGGTGGTGGACGTCGCCACGGTCGCGCGGGATCGTACGATGCCTCGACGCTTCCGGTACCGGACGAGGAATTCCTCGCGAGATCTCTACGAGAGCAGGAATCGTTAGAGTTGGCGGCTTCAAAAATTGCCGAGCAAAGGCTTTCGTTCGATAAGCCGAGACCAGTGTTACGGATGCATAAAGATCAAGCAATGTCGGTTCCACCGAGCGCAGAGACTACGCCGCAAAAGCAACCCCCGCAAGGTCAGCAGCAAGAGAACTCGTGGAACCCAAAATCTCTCGCCGGAGGTTTTTCGTCGTTCATTTCAAATTCGTTATCGCCGATGCTTTTACCTGATATAAAAGAGGTCGGTTCCGCGGTGGCTTCGCCGAACGAAGTCGGTTCGCCTGTGAAAGACGGGTGCGTGCCCATGGGCTTTAACAGTATTCATAGCATAGACAAGATGACGAGTCACCACGATTCGGTTTCCAAGGCTATCGATAGCGCGTTAGCGAAAGTTTGGGACGAAACTACCGCTGTTGTTCGAGTACATCTCGATATCGACGAAAACTCGGGCACCGTCCATGTCGCCCTGGAGATTCCACATTTGAAAAAAGAGGAGGATTTATTGAAGCTGCAGCAACAACAACACAAGAAGTCTTCGTTTTTTAGCACGTCTTGGTCCAAAAAAGAACCGAAAGTCGCGGACATCGTCGATCCGGCGAAAGTTTCGGCGAAACCGAATTCGAGACATGCAAGAACGCCTTCGGATGTTGGTTTAGTACAAATGGCCCGACGCATGCGTCGCGGATCTGACGATGCGAACTGGGCGCCAGAAGCCGAGGCGAGAGATGTTACGAGAAACCCTCGGGGAGGGTCAATCATGGAGCAGCTTGGTCCGTTCTTAGGGACCATAGGAAGCGATGATGACAACGAAATCGACGAATTCGAAGAAAACTTTCAGCCGAATCAGTCTAAGTTGGGATCAGTGCCAACATCGCCAACTTCTTTGCAGTTTCACAAACGTTCCGCCGGTGGTCTCGGCGAGCGATGGATCGATAAAGTCGAGCGCATTCGACGCGCGTCGCCGTACGGGAACCAACCTGGGTGGTGTTTGAAACCAATCATTGTCAAAGCGGGTGATAATTGTCGCCAAGAGCTTCTTGCGATTCAGCTCGTGAGAACCTTTGCGGGTATCTACGCTGACGCTGGCTTACCGTTGTGGATCAAAGATTACGAAGTTTTAACCACCTCGACGACCACGGCGTTTATCGAAGCCGTCACAGACGCGCCGAGTTTACACGCCGTGAAATCGAGAGCGCCTCGAGGCTCTACTTTAAAACAACACTTCGAATCCATCTACAACGGTTACGGGTCTCCAGAATTCAGAGTCGCGCAAAGAAATTTCGTGGAGAGTTTAGCTGGCTATTCCATCTTGACGTATTTGCTCCAAATCAAAGATCGTCACAACGGGAACATTCTCTTGCGAGAAGACGGCCGATTGATTCACATCGATTTCAACTTTATGCTCTCCACCTCCCCAGGCGGCATTAACTTTGAATCCTCTCCGTTTAAACTCACCAAAGAATATCTGGAACTCATGGACTCTGACGCCGACGGCGTCGCCTCAGAAGCTTTCAACTACTACAAAGTCTTGTGCATCCAAGGCTACTTGGCCTGTCGCAAACACGCGGAACGCATCTTACTCCTCGTAGAAATGATGGCGCACTCGGGATGTCCGTGCTTCAAAGCCGGCCCAAAAGTTGTCCAAAACTTACGCAAACGATTCAACCTCGGCAGAACGGAAGAGCAAGTCGCGGAAATCATGTTAGCTATGATTTCCGATTCTATGGACGCGTGGAGTACTCGCCAATACGATTTTTTCCAACGCGTTTCCAACGGCATCTTATAATAATAATACTCGATCGATATTATTATGTGAATCGCCGCGCGTGTTTAGATATATTAGATGATAGCAATATTAAAGCGCATTAGTAAAACGTGTTGTCGAATAGCGAGGGCATACTACTACTACTACTAGTAATACTACTACTCGTCATAAATCAAGCGATAAAAACGAGTTTCCTCCTCTTTCTCAGAAGAATCGCCACAAAACAGACACATGGTGAACCCCTACTTGGTGGGTGCCCCGGCTGCTGGCGCCGGCGCGCTCTTAGTCGTCAAATCCATATTCAAAAACAAAGAGAACAACAACAACAACAAGAAAGGAGAGAAAGAGCAGAGAAGAGGCACGGTGACCGACGACGAGGCCTCGTTCGCGTGCGAACGCGTGTGCGCGTCGGATCGACTGTTGAAACGAATGGGGGGGTTAGCAAAGGTGAAAAACACTTAAATTAGTATTGTTTTCTTTGTCTTCTTTTGAGTAACGATGGAAAAGATCATCGAACGACGACGACGTAAACGACGACGAATAAAAAGTGGAACGGAATGGAATCGAATCGATCGTCTGTAAGCGATGATGATGATGATGATTGCAAAAGCGCATCATCATCGCATCGAAAATTTGAAATTTGGGAAATTTTGTTCTTTTTTCCTTCTCTCAAAACACGCAAAAACTGACCCTTCAATAAAACGAATACAAACAATTTTTTATTAGGAACCGACGTCGAACGCGTGCGTGACGGTGTGCGGAATGTCCGCGACAGATTCGTGCGCCGAGGCGTGCGAAAGGGTGATTTGTGCGAATCCGCACTCCGTGCCGGCGTGGAACGATCAGTGTTCGAATAGGTGTAAATCGGAATGTTTGAGAGGTCGGGCGGCGTAGAAGAACGCGAACGATAAGCGCACTCATCTCGTAGTCGTATCGAATGTGGAAAAAGGTCTCTCGTTGTTGTTGTTTTAATTACATAGGGATCTGTATCATTATTATCGTAGTAGGATTTATCTTGCATCCTCCCATTTTCTTCCTATTGTGCTCTCTATTGTTTGCCGCTACTTTGCTATGCTCTCTCTACAACACTCCGTCTTCTAAATATTGACTTTCCGGCTCTTCTCCTTCCGGATAAAAATCCTCCGGTTTCGCTCGGTAATGTTTCAACATGTTCTCCTCCAACTCGTGAACTTCCGTTCCGACTAAAATCAAAGAGTGCAACGGCCCTCCGGCGTTCACTCGACACATCTCTTTCAGCGTACAGCTGATGAACCGCTCGTCCTCTTGACCGACTCTCGCCGTGGCGACCACGATGGAATCTTCGTCGTACACCCCTTCCTTCCTCACTTCGTTTTCCACGTACAACATCTGTCTCGCCGCTGTGCTCACGCTCATAAACCTCGCCGGTTCGTAAATCTTCTTCCCCGTGCACAACGCCTCCACCGTCGGTTCTTTCACCCGAATATCCAGCAACACGAGCGTGTGCAAACCGCCGTTTACTTTGTTCATCTTGATCGAATCGTAAAACGAATCCGGTTTCCACGTTGGCGTGAAGAAACACAAGGAAACCGTTTTCCCGAAATTATACAGCTGTAATCCAGACCCCGCGCACGCGTTCATGATCGACGCGTTGTAATACATTTTCACTTTCACCTTCTTCTCGTGCGCTCTCAGCACTAAATCCGAGTGCGTGGTCGCCGCGAAACAGTCGCCGACGACTAAAAACGCCACGTCTTCTTTTTCCGCTTGAGTTAACATCCCGTCCACGCCGTTCGATTCGACGAACGCGCGGTCGCAAATGGTCACTTTCTTCCCGTAAAACTCTTCCAGCTTTGAAGGAGAGGCGGCGAGAACGGAGGTGTAATTTTCCAGGTACACGTGCGCGCATTTGTCCCGAATCGCTTCCAACGCGTTGACGGTGATATCTTTCTCGTTTCCAAGACCTAAACCGATTAAGTGTAAACCCCCCATTCTTAGTGCAATTCTTAGTGCTCTTTTATCTTCGCGACTGGGTTCTTTGAAAACCGCGCTCAGTCTCCTTCTTCTCTCTCTCTTTCTCTCTGATTGTTCAATTGTTTTGTGGGGGATGTGCAACACAAAACGCACGCGCAATAATATTAATAATGACATCGACGATGACATCAACACCATTTATTACGGCTGCTCATGCGACCACGACTACTGCTCGCAGTAGTATTACTACTGCTGCGATTCTTGATGCGAGGAAGCGGGGGAGGAAAAGGAGGATGAGACGAATGTCATCCTGCACCTCAGGGAACTTGCGTTTTCCCTCGAGTGGCGGCAAAACCATCATCGATAAGAAACGACGACGGGAAACGACGACGACGACGAGAGCTGCTTCGAGGGAGGAATTCTTACTCGTGAATAATACTGCTACCATCGAGGACGACGAGGACGAGGATGAAACCACTTTTGTACGGACGACGACGAGACCGCTGCCGATGACGACGGGAGAAAAAGTGTTACGAGACAGACTGAAACCGAAGGCGTTTTGGACGAGACGAGCGGCGGTGGCGATGATGATGACGACGACGACGACGGCGTCGAGGACGACGGCAAAAGAAGAGAACAACACGAACACAAACACATCATCATCATCGGCATATATAGAGAAATACTTCGAACAAGGACCGTTCTCCGTTCGGCAGTTACCGAAAGTGGAACACGTCTCCGCTTCCGTGTATCCGTTGTGCACGGGCATCGCCTGTCGGTTGTCGGTGAAAGCGTTGGTGCCATTTCCACCTCCGGTGAATCCAGACGAGCTCTTTCCTGTGCAAGGGAGTACTAGTAGTGCCGCGAAAAAAGACTCCTTTATCCCCGCGGAGATAACGAAGAAAGCGCTGTTCCCGCTCGCCGTGTTCACGCCGGGATTTTTAGTCGACGCGGAATCGTACGATTTCCTCGCTCGGAGATTGTGTTCTTTCGGTTACGTCGTTCTGAGATACGACAAGAGCGAGAGTATAAATGAGACGCTAGATGACGTCGTGAGTGCGTCTTTGTTGGAGGACTTGATCACGTGGGCGAGTTACGGGAGCGGGACTCTGTCGAACATTGTAGATTCGGAGGAGGTGTTGTTAATCGGGCACTCGAGAGGCGGGAAGATTTCCGCTTTGGAGAGTTTATTCGACGAGCGCGTAAAATGTTTAGCGTTGGTAGATCCGGTAGATAACACGCAGTACGCACCATTAGGACCTGGTTTTCCCTCAGCGGTCATGGGAATGGAGAGCGACGATAGGGAGAAGAAAAAATTTGGGCCGCCGGCTACGTTAGTTATTGGCGGGTTGAAAGGCGGCGAGTGCGCTCCTTTGGGATCAAACTACGCGAATTTTTTTAAAGCAGCGCAAGTAGCCACGAAGACGTATCAACAAAAGAGCGAAGAGCCGTGGGGTTTCACCCTCGATTGTGGGCACTTTGATTTCTTGGATGAAAAATCATTCATTCAATCCAGCGTGTGCGACGTAGGTAATTTGGACGATAAAGTGACAAAAGAAATTACCGCGGCGGCGATTGCGTTTCACGCAGACCAAACGTTCAGAAGTAAAAATAGCAGCAACAGTAGCAGTAGTAGTAGCGATATTAGCAACGCTAGAAAGGCATTTTTCGAGCAGAGTAAGATGACCTTTGGGGACAATAGCCTTGTGGAGTTAGTTTAATTCTAGTTGACTTTTTTCATCAAAAGCCTAAGTCTACGTCGGTAATCTTGTGGTTCTTCTTAATCGCGTAGTGGCTGTATGCCCCGCCCGGCGTTACTTTCTTTCCGAAAGTTGGAGGCGTTGGAAGAACTGGCAAAGCGAAAGCCATCGCCATCGCGAGTGCCCCTTTCATTCCTTTTTGTTCTTCTTTCTCCCTCGTGGCCATGGCGTTCCCATCTTCATCCTCCCCTCTCAAACCGTCCATCCCAACGCTCTTCAAATATTTGAACTGTTCGTAAAAGTCCTCTAAAATTCTCTTTTCGCCGGGTAACTCGTCTCTCTTTCCTCTCGTTTCTCCTTTTTGCCACCGTCGAGCAATCTTCACCATCCCGTCGTCAGTATCGTATTCAAACCACAAACTTCCAACTTGTTCCAGATTTTTCGTGTCAAAATCCCACCTGACGAACGCCATTCTCACGCCGTTCTCTAACCTATCCACCTGAATAGGCATCGGCAACGGCATCTCGCTCGAAAACGCCAACACGCTGCAAAACTGTTGGATTTCGTCAACGATGATTTCTTGCACGTCGATCGAACACTCTTCGCTCAGTCCTTCGTCCACGGATCCGCACACGACTAACTCGGCGAGTAAATACTCAGACATAGGTCCAACCACGCCTTCTTTTTGCTCTTTCGTTTTCTCGTTGTTATTTCTTCCTCCTTTGCTTCGAGAGAAAGCAGACAGAAGAGAGTTCGTTTGCTCTCGCTTCTCGCTCAAAAGCACGTACGCTTTATTAATCTCAAAAGCAGCTTTACCGTTACTGTTTTTATCTTTCACGACGTCGGGATGAAAAACCTTCATCTTATTTTTATACGCGATTCGGATTTCCTCCGCGGATGCGTTTGAATCCACCTCTAAGACTTCGTACGGGGACCACTCGCCGGTTTCCATCGCGTCCGACTCGTCGAACGAGAATCGATTTGATGACTTTGACGACGCTTTTTGTGTTTTAACGAACGCGTGACGTCTTCCTTTCCCTCCTCCTTTTAATCTCGATGTTTTCGATCTTGAAAGAACAGAAGTGAGCGCGTTGGTACACGAGGAGGAGGGTTTTAGCAACAACGCAGAGGGTGGCAGCATTGCTCCTTCTTTAATTAAAAGCAGACTTGAGTATTAATAAGATCAAAGATTGTTTATGACGCGGATTTTGATGGTTACATAAATACACAGCAGTACGCAAAATAATAACATAACATGTATGATTAGATTTGCAAAGCTTTCGCAATCCTCCGTGCTAAAGATAATACCTCGAAGGGTTTCAAACCTTCCACGTCTTTGACGGTCATCGGGCAGCTATCCGTGATCCAAAAGTTGGAAAATCCTTGCCCCCCGGCGCCTTCGCTGGTGAAGCGTTTCCAGCTTTTGTTCGGGAAAACGCCGTGGGTGACGTAGGCGGAGACTTTCGTCGCGCCGAGTTTTTGGAGCAACGCTTGGCACTCGATTAACGTTCCACCGGATTGGACGAGATCGTCCACGATGACGCAGTGACGGCCAGCCGGTTCGCCTTCTTTTAATTTTACGATTCGTTTTTCTTTTTGTCGAACTTTCGTGCAGACGACGGATTCGTACCCGGCGCGATCGAAGAACGAGTGGAAGCGTTTATAGGCGCCTTCGTCTGGGTACGCGATGACGACGTTCTGCGCGTCTTCTAATTTCTGTAATCGCTTTAAGAGCATCGGAATGCCGCTTTCAAAACACGGCAAGATGGCATCTCCGAAATAGAAGCGTTCTTGCAACGCGTGAATGTCAAAGATAACCGCGCTGGTCGGTCCGCCGCGACTGGGTGGCGTGGACGACAGCATGCGCGCTAAAGTCACCGCCGTCGCCACTTCGCCTTCCACCGCGACTCTTTCCGCAGTTCCAGTAGGGAAGAAAGGTAACACCAACGTAAAACTCGCCACAAACATCTTTGGCAAAGAATAAATAATCGATAACTGCTCGAAAATCACCTCCGGGTTGTGAAAACTCGCCAAGAACGCAACGTGTCGATCTCGAATATCGTACGCGTCGTTGATGAACAAATCCGGGAACCCGTCGTTAAAGGACTCCCAGTTAATCGTCCCCAACTCCACCGAAAACTCCTCCAACTCCGCGATCTTCTTCGCCAGCGGTTCGTGCTCCTTCGAGTAAAACAAAACCGGGAACTTGTTCTTCTTCTTCCACTTCTCCCTCGGTTCGTGCTTGAAAAACGTCCCTATCTCGTTACTGCTATTACTATTCGACGACGACGTAAACGACGACGTGCTCGCCGATCCGTTGCTCTCCTGTCTCGCAGTTGGGGTGACCATCGACAGCGGTTCCGTGTTGAACATTCGACTCCTCGTTCGCTCCTGTTCGGATAAAGCCTCCTCAAAGAAGGCGGATTTCCCGGCGAAGCCTTCCTCTTCCATCGCGGACAAACGATGGCTGTTACCATTCGGATAGGAGGAAGAGGAGGAGGAGGACTCGCTGTTGTTGTTCTGATTGGACGAGGTGAAGTTGAAACGACTCGGTGGTAAACTCGCCGCTCGTGTGCTCGTTTTCCTTTGTGTTGGGGACAAATGGCGGCTTCGCTCTGTGTGTTGATTACGAGGACGACGCACGTTACTGTTGTTATTTTTGCCGCCGCCGATTTTAAATACTGCAGTCGCTGCCGAGGAGGAGGACGATACCAACAAAGCAAACGTCGTCGTCATTTGTTGTCCTCTTCGATTCTTCTTCCTTGCGTGTTGTTCGTGGCCTTTTTTAGTATTCGGATAAAATTCTGTCGAATCGACTGAGAGGGGGCAGACAACAAGGAATAAAATAAAAGAATAATCAATTCTACGCGAGACATCACTGTTATATCATTTTCTTCTTCTACGACTAAACCTGGTTTTCGGTGTTCCCGACGAGAGGTGCGACGAGCTCGTTGTTGATGTTGTTGTTGTTTTCAATCGCCTCCCGTCTTCGCTTCTCTCGCAAGTATACGAAACATCCGATTAAAGTCAACGCGTACCCGAGCATGGATCGTAAACCGACGACATTTTTGAATATAACCACGGAAAAGACAACCGTGACTATGGTTTTTACGTTACCGAGAACTTGCATGCTCAACGCGCCGACGTGTTGCGTCACTAAAAATTGGCTGATGTTGACTAAAAACGCGCCTGCGCAGTTGGCGCAGAGCGCCCAGGCTAAATCGTTTTCTTCGTAAGCAGATCGTAAGGCGGCTTTGATGGCGCACACGCCTTCGAACTCAACAGAGGCGGGAAGCAACGTGCACACGGACATTAAACTCATCCATCGCAACGAATTCAACGAATCTAACTTTTCCGATTGTTGGACGACTCCGTCTTTACTAACGCCTCCTTCCGATTCCGCGCTGCTCAACAACAACTCTTGCAAACAACTCTTCGTCGCTCTAGCGACCATGCTCGCCAAAACTAACGCCAAACCTTTCGCGTGAAACGTCGGCTCCGCACCCGCGGTGACCATCCCACCCAAAATAACCGGTGTTAGACTCGCCCACACCCGCCAATGCTCTTTCTTCCGTAAAATCACCATCCCCATAAACGCCGTGACCGCCGGCGTGCACGCCGCAATCGCTTGCTCGAACGACACCTCCAAATACTCCAAAGACGCCACCGCGGCGACGATGGACACCGCGAACGTTTGACTCAAGGCAAAAATCTTCCAAAACTGCCTGTTCGATTGCAACTGCTGTCGAGCGCTCACTCTAAAAGCGCTATTGCTACTCTTATTACTTCCACTACTACTTCCACTACTTCCACTACTACTATTAAACGCAGCGACGACTAAACTCCGCTCTTTGAAACTCAGCACAATCTCGCAGCACACGTACGCCACGCACATGTGCATGAACGTCAGAAATATCGGCAATCGAAACTTGCTCCCGTCTCGCATTAAGATTTTGTTGAAGGAAATCAAAAGCACCGTCGATGCGAACCATCCGCAGACGATGAGACTCGTTTTCAGAAATTTTCTTTTGTTCGTATTCGTCTTTATTTGTTGTTGATTTTGTTGCGCAGAAGCGGCTTGCAAAGGTATCATCGCGTTCGTTTCCACCACCACCGACGAGGGAGAAGAAGAAGAAGAGGTCGTGCTTTTTTGCTGCTGAAATCCTCCTCCTCCTCCTCCTTGCATCATGTCCACGAACGACTGGAAACTCATCGCGATGATGATGAAGATTTTATCCCAAAACACCAACACTTTTTTGTGAGCTCTTTGAAGAAAAAAACAAAGAAGCAGAAAAGTCAAAAAAAGCACCAAAGTCTTGTGTCTTGTCTTTTCTTCATTCGCAAAAAAAGAAAGAACTGAACACATTATTATAACACAGAGATAAGAAGAGAAGAAGAAGAAGAAGACTTTAAAGAAGAAGAGAGAGGATGGTCTCCTTCGTTGCCCCCTCTTCTTTGTTGGCGCGTTCTTCTCATCGTCGCTCTTCTTCTTCTTCTTTAAAGTCTTCTTCTTTATCTTCGATGCGCCGTCTTCGCGCTGATGAAGAATGGAAGCGAGGAAAAGGAAATGGAAAACGAAGATTTGTTGGAGCGTTTTTTTCTGCATCTTCATCGTCTTCTTTAAGCGAGAGCGGTATTCGAAGAACGCACGCAAACTTCGCTTTTAAGAAGAAGACTAAGAAAGAGAGAGAGAAAGGCGGTGATGAGGAGGTTTTTCCTCTTCGGTCGTCGAGAACATTGAGGGCGATTTTTGTGGACAACAGAGAAGGAGAGAACGCTTCGTCGTCTTCGTCTTCTTCTTTGGATGTGGTCACTTCGAGGAATAGGAGAAACATAAAGAGAGCGAATGTAGTGTTGACGCAAAAGCAACCGCGTATGCCTTTGATTGAAATAGCGAAGCGGGTGCAACTGTTGGTGCAGACGTTCGTCCGGTGCGCGGCGAAATACGCGCAGAAAGATTACGAGTCCATAGCGAGCGCGATTTCTAGACTCGGTCCGACGTACGTGAAATTCGCGCAGGCGGCGGCGAGTCGCGGGGATCTCGTCGGACCAGAGTTGGCGGGAGCGCTCGGGCAGTTGCAAGACGACATGGGACGGTTCAGCGATCAGTTAGCGATCGATACTATTCGAGAAGAAAGTCCCGAGTTATACGAGGACATAGAGAACGTAGAGGAAATGCTAGAGAAAGGATCTGTGGCGGCGGCGTCGTTGTGTCAGGTGTATAAATGTCGATTGAAAACGCAAGAAGTGGTCGCGGTGAAAGTGCAGAGACCAAACATCCGAGAACAGGTGGAGGCGGACGCGTACTTGTTGAGATTGGCGGCGTCGTATTTAGAAAAGTTTAATTTGGTGGAGGCGAAAGCCGTGGACGCGGTGGACGAGTTCGTGTCGAGATTGTTCGAGGAGATGGATTTCGAAAACGAGGCAGAAAACGTGAAGAAGTTTAACAGCCTGTACGGCCCAGAAGGAACGGCAAAGATGGACGACGTCGTGAACGGCGCCGCGGGTAACAGCGATAACAGCGGACGGAAAAGTAAGCTAGAAATTAAAGTGCCAAAAGTGTACGAGGAGTACACGTCGAAGAAAGTGTTGGTTTTAGAATGGATAGAAGGGACGCCGTTGACGTCCGGGGAATTGCGCGAAGTCGATCCGAAAGATTTACCGTTGGTCAGGTTAGGCATCGCGTGTACGTTGAGTCAACTCATCGAAACAGGCGTCATGCACGCGGACCCGCACGGAGGAAATTTGATCAAACTTCCCGATAATCGCGGGTTGGCGTATTTAGATTTCGGATTGGTTTCAACGGTTCCGGAACAAGTCCGAGACGGTTTAGTCGCCGCGGTATCGCTGATGGTATTTAAGAAAGATTACAGGAAAGTGGCGAATTTGTTTGGCGAGTTGATGTTAGTGCCACCATCGGTGATGAACGACGCGGTGAAGATGAAGGACCTCGAAGACGCCTTAGAGGACGCTGCGAACAAAACGCTGAAATTCCCGGAATCCGGCTCGGGGAAGATTGTCCCTGAGATACGGTTCGACGAACTTTTATTCGCCTTGCTCGCTTTAGTCCCTCGCTTTGAGTTTCAATTACCGCCGTATTTTATCAACAACGCGCGCGCGTTGGGCGGATTAGAAGGCATGGCGAGAAGCGCGGACGGGACGTTCAACGTGTTGAAAGAGGTGTATCCGGTAGCCATTCGTCGGGTGCTTAAAAATCCAAACCAAAGCGAAGTGTTGAGAAAAACGGCTCGGACGTTAGCGTACGACGATGCAATCGGAGGCTTAGCGTTCGCGTCGTTGCTTCGCGTGTTGAACGATGCCGCAAACTTGACGCAAATTCCGAGGTTTAAAATCGCTTTCGACGCGCTCAACAGTAGCGAAGGCAGACGATTACTCTTGGAAACATTCAAGGCGGAAATTTCGAGAAGAGTGCGCGCAGTTCTCGATGCTCTTTTCAGACGAGGCAGAAGAGAAGGTAATGGTAGTAGTAACAGTAGTAGTGGTGGTGGTAGTAGTAGTAGTAGTAATAGCGATAGCAGCGGAAGTCGCATTGTGATTGCATAAATTACATAAATTTTCCCACTTTGTAGGTACTCAAACTGAAAGATTCGCAGAGCTCATCGAGGTGGTTCTCCACCGGATCCATATAGTGCCCTCTCGCATCTATTTTTGCTCGATGAATAAAGTTTTTATTTCGTGCATCATCATCATAAGAAAGTAGATTGATGCACTCATGGAGATTGACAGTTGGGCACACGTGACGAGGGACCATGAAAATGGTTTCACCTTTTTCAACCGGCGGTGGTGCCCCACCATCTTCGATAAAATTCCTAACGACCTCGAACGTGAGGTGTTCTTCTGAGCACTTGGTTTGTTTCCAAAACGTTTCAGTCATAGTTTTGGTCGCACCATTGAAAGATAATTTGCCTGTACTAGCAGCGACAATTGCTATGGGAGAGCCTGCTTCGGCGGCAATCGACTTTGATCCCGCGTTGCATGTAAACATTCGATCGTTTTTCTTTCCAGGTTTTGATACAACCTTGGCGGCAACATACAGTGCTGGTCGCAAATATATATTGTTATCGCGCATTTGTTGGCATATTTGCGTGTGTGAACGATGATCAAAGAACACTACAGTGCCAGGGGATACAGTTCTCAGAATTTTTCTCCCGTAAAACGTTCCTTCGTGACGATCCATTTTGCCGGTTTTCATGTTCAAATATTTGTCCAGGGCGTGAATAAATGTAGGAGTACCAGAGGTGACAATTTCAATCGGTTGCGCTGTTTTATTTGCCTTCACCATCGTACCAACCTTTGACGACTGTTGCTCTTTATGAAATTTAAGAAAATTTACGATTGCTTCGTCATCGATGTTCCATTTCATTTCTCTTGCTTTCAACTTGTCTTTGTCGTATCCAACGCAATCATCGATGTGACCTTCATAAACAGAAAGTCCTGAAAAGCGACTTCGACTCCAAGCGTGAGACATGAGCTCTTCAAAGAACGTCTTGTCCACCTCAGAAGGATCCAGTAAACTGAATCCAGTTCGGTCGAATCCGTTGCTGAAATCGAGAAAAAATCCAACATTTGGTAACATGGTATCGTCTTGCATCGACGTCCAATCAACTAAGCAGTTATCACGAAAGAGCTTTAACAATGTGGTATCTTCTAATCTAGGTGCCGCTTCAATCAAGACGTTAATTTTCACCATGCGATATTCCATCGCGAGTGTTCTTACGTCTTCACACTGCTCTTTTGAAACGAGCGGATGCGCGTATAAAACATCGTACTTTAATGCGTCCTTCTGCTTCGTTGAAGCTGTTGTCTTCTTCCTTCTTTTCGTCGTCGTTTCCTTCTTTTGTTTCGCTACTTCGTGATGTTCGATGGTAGCAAGTAAATAGTGCAGCTCTTTGATCGTCGAGCATTTAAATTTAAAGACGCCTTTCTCTAGCAAAAGGTTCCAAACGAGCGTCATTTTTGTTGTTTTCACGTGCGGTCGCCAATTTTCAACACATTTGACCAGCCTTAACATCGCTCCGATGTTTCTTTCAACTTGGTCCCAATCTAGACAAAGACAAGGCGTTCTCAAATTGGGATACTCTCTCATTATTTTCTCAATGTCGTCTGCGCGAGAGGTCAACACGCAATAATCGTCCCAGTTAAAAGCCTGTTCTTCCCACAACTCTTTTGGCACTTCTCTCCTGATCGTCGTTGCACTCCGATGATTCTCCTTCCTCGTTCTCTTGTTTGAAACCGCTGAATTCGCCGTGGTGGGTAGGACTGCATTCGGACTCCCTCCTCCTCGTTTTTCATCCACGTTAGGAATGTACTTGGCTATAATACGCGTCCTTTCTTCCTTTCCATAACATTTGTCGTCATAGGTAAACTTAGATTCCTGAACTTTGAGTAAAATTGTTTTAATCGATGTATTCGATTCCTTCGGCGGTACATAGCATCTCAATGCAAGTGCGTAGAGACCCCACACTGTATTATCACAGCTAATCGGTACGCCATCAAATTGTTGGTTATTTAAGTGCTTTTCACGTATTTCAAGGTCGCTGCCAAACTCCTCCGGAACGTACGCTGTAGGCAGACCAATGTGGGAAGACTTTCGAAAGTCAAGCACCACCGGAAATCGCCCGTCTGCAAATATCGTCCCCGGCTTGCCAGGCACGATGCAATCCCAAATCCACGGGGTGTTCCCTTTTGGTTTGGCTTCGAAATCCGCCATCTCGCGCTCCCAAGCTTTTTCGTGTCGCCAAATCTTCCTCTCTACCATCAAGTCCTGAGCGCAGAGGGCAGTCGTCGTCATTTTTCTTCCTCCCGTCTCTCTCTCTCGCGCAGAAGCGCACTCGTGTTTGGCGTGTCTCGTGGGTTGTTTTTCTTCGTGGTGATGGTGTTGGGTTTTATTGGAAAAATTTCTTTTGACGTCAAAAGAACGCGCGCGACGTACACGTGGACGAGGACGAAGAAGATGGTGGTTACGACGAGAAGAAGAAAGAACCAGTAACGATGGAAAAATCGAATAATAATAATAACACAAACGACAACATAAACTTAACCTTTGCGTCGTTGCACGCGCTCTCCGCGTGGTTGTCGGTGAAATCAATCGTCAAAACGACGACGGTGATTTTGGAAAAGACGACGACGCGACTCGTCGTTCCGGGTGGAGACGGTGCCGGGAAAAGCATGTTTTCACTCGCGCACGCCGCGATGTGTCTCCTCAACATGCTGAGGAGTTCAGTGAAAACGTACAGAGAGATCAGAAATACGAACACGGTGAAATCGCGCAGAAAGAAGAAGAAGAACAAGAAGAGGAACGGTTTTGGTGGTTTCAAGAGGAAGGAGAAGCTTCGATTTTTACGAAACACGCAAACGTCCGCGAACGATGCAAAATCGGCGTTAGAGAGAGCGAACGAAGCGTTATTCACGGCAGACGCGGTGTTAGATACGGACGACTTTGATCTCGATTACGACGAGGAGGAGACGAACAGGATGAACTTGAAGTCGTTGGGGGCGTTGGCGTTGAGCGGAGTGTTTGGCCACGTGAACGACGAGTTTAAAGACGGCAGGTATCCAACCGCGAAAGAAAGGCAGTTGATGCGCAGATTTGTAGACGCGGTGACGAGCGCGAGTTTCGGCGCCGCGTTAAGAGTAACCGCCGGGATGGCGTGGAGTTTGGATGACAAAATCGGGAGGAACCGCGCGATTGAAACCGTGTTCGTGGCGAGCAGAGCGATGGAAAAAGAGAAGAGAAAAGAGGCGAGTAAGGGCCTAGGATTGGAAGGGTTGACGACCAGGTTTCGATCTAATGATGTTAACAACACCAATAACGGTAGTAATAGCAGTAGTAGAAAAGAAGGCTCGAAGTCGAGGAATACTAGTCGCGGCGAGAGCAGCAGTAGCAGCGCGAGTCCGTTCAACCGGTGGCGAAAGAACGGAGGAGGACGAAACGAAACGAAAAAGAAACCGCCAATAGTGAACTCCTCCTTGAGTAAAGCGACGAAACAAAAGATGAAAATAGTCGACAAGAAGGACTTCAAAAGACCAGCTGTAGTGAACCCGAAAGATACTTTCGGCACTCGCAGGTTGCTCTTTCCTTCTTCTTCTTCTTCGACGAAGACTAACAACAATACTACGAAGGCAAAACGCGTCAGCAGCCGCGCAGCAAAGACGACGACGACGAAAGAGAACAACAACAACAACAAAAACCAAAACAGGGCAACAGGCGTTAAAAAAATCAATCGCAAAGATGCCAAGAGAAGTCAAGACGACTGCACTTGGTTCGAACGCGCTCGAGAAAGGCTTCCGCGAGTCGCGCCGGTTATTTTGATCCTCGCCGGTTTCGTCCTTTGAAATTCACTCATTAAAAATCTTCAAAATCTGTTGTTTTATTACCACGCAAAAAAAGCGATGATTACTTCTTCTTCTTCTTCTTCTTCTTCTTTCAACAAAGTCGCTTCCTTACTCTCGAGCAACTCCCTTGGCGGTGGTGTTCAAAATCGTGGTCGTCGTCATCGCACGGCGGCGGTTTTGACGACGAAAGCTTCTTCTTCTTCGTCTTCGTCGTCATCGAAAAGTGATGATGATGATGCAAAAAATCATCTCAACCGCCGAAGTGCTTTGAGGAGAGTCTTCGTGGCAGCAGCGACTTTTGCGTCTTCATCATCAGCGTTGGCAAACGAAAACATGACCAACATCGAGGACGACCGACGAACGACTTTATACGCGGAAACGGTGAAAATAAGAAAGTTTGAAGACCCGGACGCGTTTCAGAAAGACGTGCAATATTTGAGCAGCTGCCCGGAAGTGAGCGAAAGTTGCGTCTCGACGACGAACGACGACGAAGGACATTTTCTCAATCCGTGGGGGTTTTCCATGTCGAAAGCGAACGCGATGAGAGAGTTAGTGATGGTAGCGTTAGGGAATAAGGAAGGGGAGGGGTACTTTTCGTACGACGAAGGGAGAGATTCGAGAGTATCGACGGCGGTGCGAGGCGCGTCGGTCGGCATCGAAGCCATGCGAAAGAAAGCGCGGGAAAGCGCGTTGAGAGATTTGGCGTTGGAAGAGAAAGGTGGAGGAGACTTGAATACTAGCAGCATGCCGGAAATGAAAGGTCCTCTCGGGGATTGCATAGAATACGACGTGAACAATGGGAAGATTGTTTTGAGATTGTTCGACGTTCCGGGCGGGGTGAAAGACCCGGACATCGTCGTAAACGAAAGCGACGTTTTTGACGCCGAGTTTTACTTTTTAGACAACGACGCGATTGTGGACGTTCGGATAGCCGCGAGAGATGCGCCCAAAGGAGGCAGTTTCGCCTTGAGTTACGATCAGGGCATCAAGTTTGAGAAGAATAGAGCCAGAAATTTAGCGGATCAAATAAGACAAAAGTTAGGATGGGAAATCGTTCCAGTCATCGCCAGCTTCGACCCGAAATGGGATTCAAAAAGGAGAATGTGGTTTGAGGACATACTCGATCCGCAAGAGAACATAAGCGGCGAGTGGAATAGCTTTAGCGGGACGAGTTGGATCCCAAACCCGGCGGCCATCGTCGATAAACTTTCGAGCAGATAGATGAGTTGTGTAGTTATTGTTGTTGTATGAACGATGGATATAACAATTGTGGTACTAGATGTAAGTCTATTTATTCCGGCTTCGCTTCCACTTGTTCTTCGCCTAACCAGAACTTGTAGTTTTCGAACAACTCGGCGTCGTCTCCACCCTTGTGGTATTCGGATTCGACGAGCATGGCTTCGTAGAACTTTTGGCCAACCGCGGATCGGGCGCCCGCCTTCTTGCCCGCCTTCGCTTTCGCTCTCTCCGCTTCCGCGCGTTGGCGCATTTCCGCGGCAACCTTCGCGTACGGGTTGAGTCTGTCCATAGCCGCCTTGTTCTTGAGCGGGTTTCTCTTGAGCGGCGCGTGCGCTCTCGTCTTGCCAGTCTTCGGAGCGTTGACGACGGATTGGATTTCGTCAGAGTTGATGAGTCTGCTCAAATCCGGTTGCGTCATGATGTGCGCCGGGGGCTTCCATCCCTTCTTGGAGGAACTGGCTTGCGCCTTGGTGCCAAAGACACCGTCCAACTTTTCAAACGCGCTCTTCGTCCAGATGATAAATCTACCCAAGTGACCCCCCGGCGCCAAAGACAACAAACCGAGTCTGTCAACCGAGCACAACTCAACGCCCGGAATGTTTCTAAACGCTCTGGTCATACCCGAATCGTTCGCGTATACAACTAACGGACCTTTACGTTGGACGTATCTGCGGTTACGCATCTTACCCTTACCCGCTCTGACGGCTCTGGACGCCTTGACTCTTTCGATGTCGTCAAACGCGCCGCACGCCTTCAAAATCTTAATCGCCTCGCTCGTCTTGGTCGTACCTTCGCAGGAATCGTCCAACACTAACGGCACTTCCGGCACGTTTTCGACTCTGTGACCTCTCGCCATCAACAACGCCGGCACCGCCGACGCCGCCAACGCGGAGCACACGGCGTAGCGCTTCTCCTTCAAGTTCACCTTGCGGTGCCACTTTCTCCACGTCTTGGTCGGCGCGAACATGCGACCACCACGACACATGTTACCGAAGGCCCCTTGACCGGCGCGGTGAGTACCACCACCCGGAACACGCGGGATACGAGACACGGCGCGACCGGTACCCCAGGACTCTGCGGCGGTTTGGTGACCCGCTTCCAAGGAGACGGCGTACGCTTGACGCGAGTTTTTGTTCAATCCGGTGTGCACGGCATTGACGATATCACTGTTGTTTAATAATAATAAAAATAATTGGAAAGGAAAAGGAAAGAATCGGTTAGAATGGTGTTTGTGACGCGCGATTCGATCGTTTAAAAGCTTCGAGCGCGGTCGCGTCTCATGGCTTTAGAGCGCGTTCGTTCGCGAAATTTTCCGCATATAAATCGAAAACCCCACGAAAAAAACAAGCGCATCATGTAACGCAACGACAGACCGCGCTCGAAGACGCGACCATAAAAAAGACGATTTCAGAAGAAACGTACGGTCTGATCGGCGAAGTGAAAACTTCCGGGAGCGCGACAGAGGCGCCGTTCCCGTTTTGAACCGTCACGGTTGGTAAAGCTGCGGGCATTTTTTTTCTTTTAAGCGCTAAAGCGTCAAATTTTATGCAGAAAACAGACTTTTGCGAGTGGTTGAAAAAGGAAAAATTTCTCATTCGTCCTTATGCGAGTAGTAGTATTACAGAGTATACGTACAAACTTGATGTGCGCTTTTGCGGCGATATATCTACAACAAACATCGAAAATGCATCGAAAATACTATGAATCAATCTATCGGTGTTAACTTCTCCACCTCGAACAAAGCCCTCTCGAGCTCATTTTCCAACGTCGCGTTTTCCTTCGCGTACCGTTGCAACTCGCCTTGGACGGATTTCAGCGCTTGCTTCAACGCGTCGCGTTCGGCTTTCAAGCCTTGGAGGAGCACGTCGTTCGCGCTCGCGGGCCCCGATTGGCCTCCTCCTCCTCCCAGAGATGGCGGTACCGTTGCCGCCGTGGCGTTCGCCATTCTTCGCCCGCGGTTGTTATTCATCGCATTCGTATTCAAAGGATCGACCAAATCCGCCTTCTCCAAGTTAAACGCCACCGCTAAGTCTCGCTTCTCCGATTCCAACCGTTTGATCTTCCATATCGCGTTTTCGTACCTCCGTTTCAAGCCGTTCACCCACACGGTTAAACCAACGAGGAAGAATATATCGAAACCTATCAAGGAGAAAAGGATGGTGGTCGCGTCGAACACGCGCGATTCGTCGTACGCGTAACTCATCACGTCCTTTGTTTTCTTTCCGGAGGAGGACATTTGGACGATTTCGTTCTTCTTCGTTCTCGTTTTCTTCGTTGTCGTAAACACAGAGGAATTAAAGGAGGAGGAGGATAAAGACGACGACGACCCAAAAGACGGTGGTTTCAGCCGCGCGATATCGTTCTCAAAGCTACTCTTAACACAAAGTATTTGTTGTTGTTCTTGGGAATCATCATCATCACCCGCAACGGGTGCGCTTTGATGATGCGTTGCCGTTACAATTACTTTCGTCGTGTTCTTCTTCTTTCTCCAAAATTGCTTTTCCCCCTCACCCCGCGTTCTCGTCCTCGTTCTCGTCCTCGTGAGACGCCTCGTCCTCGTCGTCGTCGCGGCAAGGCCGGAGCGCGCTCTTTCCGAACACCAACGAGAACATGAACAACAACACACACAACACATCTCTTTCGTTGTTGTCCGCACAAAAAATGAGGACAAAACGCATCGACCAGGATACGCGGAGGCACTTTATCCGTCTCTGCTTACTCTCGGAAGAAGACAAAGACCTTCACGGGAGGAAAGAGGAGAACGAGGAGACAAAATGTTCTTCTTCTTCGAATAATTACGTTTCCTACGGCACGGCTGGGTTTCGATGCCATCACGCCGCGTTGGATGTAATCGCGTTCCGGTGCGGATTCATCGCGAGTTGCGTCGCCGCGTTTTCCCGAACGAACGCGACGAACAACTCGAACGATGCTCCTATTTTTACCGCGGCGGGGATTTGCGTCACGGCGTCGCACAACGAGGCTTCCGATAACGGTCTGAAAATTGTCGACGGTCACGGAAACGTATTGGGAGAAGCGTACGAACGCGCGTGCGAGATGATTTGCAACGCGAAAACGGAAGCGCAGTTGGAAAACGCTTTAGACTGTTTCGAGGAAAAGTTGCCGTTTTTGGAAACGAGTCGCGAGGATGCGAAAAAGACGGCGGTGGTATATTTCGGCCGGGACACGAGAGAGAGCGGGGAACGACTGGTGGAAAAAGCGAAAGAGGGCGCGAGAGCGCTCGGCGGAAGATCATCCGGCGTCGCGGTGAAGATTTGCGATCGAGGCGTCGTCACGACGCCGATGTTGCACTATTTCGTGTACGCGCACGGGAAAGCGGTGGAGGCGTTTTATGAAAATAATAAGCAGCAGGAAGAGAAGAACGATGAAGATGCGACGGAGAGATCGTTGTGGGAAAAGATTGACGCGGCGACGCAAGAGTTGGCGTATTTCAAGCGCCTGGCGGTTGGGTATTTGAGCTTGATCGAGGAAGACGAAGAGAAGAAGAAGAAGGGCAAAAATGTCGTCGAGGGTTTACGAGCGAACGCGACGACCTTGCCTCCGTTACACATAGATTGCGCCAATGGCGTTGGTTTCGTCGCGTTTGAAAAGTTGATGGCTTTGTTTGACGTGATTCGTGAGAATAGTAGTAGTAGTGAAAATAGTCGTCGTAGCGCGACGACGACGACGACGACGACGACGACGAAAGAGATTGCGCTGGTTTTGAAAAATGGTCCGAACGATGGTCCAGTTAATCTCAATTGCGGGTCTGATTTCGTTCAAAAGAACCAACGAGCGCCGGAAACACCATCGACTCGTCTCTCGTTCGTAAATCAAAGGTGCGCCTCCGTCGATGGCGATTGCGATCGATTGGTGTATTTTTCAATCGAAGAAGGAGAAGAAGAAGGAAAAGAAGGAGAAAATTCATCAAAGAAACAAAATTTCATGTTGTGCGATGGCGATAAACTGTCGATTTTGATCGCCTTCTTTCTCATCGAACAACTCTTCTTAGCAGGATTGGCGCACAAGATATCGCTCGGAATTGCACACACGGCGTATAGCAACGGGGCGTTTACGAAGTTTTGCGAGAAGAATGGCGTGGAAACCGTGTGCGCAAAGACGGGCGTGAAGAACGTCCACAAAGCCGCCGAAGAACACTTTGACATTGGCGTGTACTTTGAGTCCAACGGCCACGGGACAGCTTTGTTTTCCGACGAGGCTGTTAAAGTGATTGAAAAGGAGTTGGTGGATGAGTTAACGCGCATGTCTGTAGAACAACACTTGAGAAAAGAAGAAGAAAAACACATACAAAGTGTCATTTTGACGACGAAATTGAAGGCTTTGTTGACGTTAAAAGCAACCATTCAAACGATAAATCCAGCCATCGGCGATGCCATAAGTTCGGTATTGTTAATTGAAGGGATTTTGCGGAAGAAAGGGAACATGCCGTTCCAGGAGTGGCACGCGATGTACCGCGATTTGCCCACGAAACAAACCAAAGTGAAGGTGCGAGATCGAACGGTGATTGAGTGTTTCGACAGCGAGAGGAAGTGCTTGAAACCGGAAGGGTTACAACAAAGGATCGATGAGATACTTTTGTTGGATTCGTGTGTCAAAAACAACAACAGAAGAGCTTTCGTTCGTCCTTCCGGGACGGAAGATATCGTGAGAGTGTACGTCGAAGCCTCGGACGCGGAGACGTGCGAAAAGATTTCGACGAAAGTTGAAGAGGCGGTGATTGAGTTTTGTAATTAATATAGTATAGCCTTCTCCAAAAGGTAATGGTGTTGTGATAGTTTGACTTCAGTTTAGCTGGTAGTTGTAGTTGTAGTTGTAGTAGTAGTTGTATTAGTAGAAGTAGAAAAGAAGTGGAAAATTTTTGAAAAACAACAACTTTTAAAGAACAAGAAAAAATCGAGATCCTCTGGTGTGTGCATCTGTGCGTACGCGTACCATTCAACGTCCCTAAGTCACAGAGTAGGACGTATACATCACATCGACCGCGTTTATTTCGAGATTCACGTGCCAAGGATGGGACTTGAAAGCACACTTCTTTTCATCAGACACCCTAAAACAAATATGATTATTAGTGTTAATTTCCAACCCTATTCGAAAATCGACTGTTTTGTGCTCATTAATAAGATGAGAGGGGGGAGAAACACCCCTTGCCCACATAGCTCAGTCGGTAGAGCGTTCGCCTCTTAAGCGAATGGCCGCGGGTTCGATCCCCGTTGTGGGTATTATTAGTCGATGCCTTTTTTTTAGCCGAGCGGCGATATCAGTCGCAGGCAAACTTTAATAATACCATCATTCTCTATTATCCCTTTTTATTTCTTCTCTCTGTGTGTTAAATTCCTGTTTTTTTTCAACTTTTTCAAAGGGGAAAGGTCCTCCTCATAAAAATATTTGCGAAAATAGCATCATTTCACTCGTTCTTGTTCTCGGTATACCTTCATAACAGATCAAACACCTTAATAATAAAAAATAATGCGACCTATTGTGGACAAGCGCGTGGACGACTCGCCGGAGTACAACGTCGCGCGAGATCGGTTTTTAGGGACGACGACTACTTCTGCGACGAATGCATCACCAACGCTTCGAAGGGATGGAATGTTGGGGGGGGCGGTTAAAAAACCGTTCGGGTTTGTGCAGTATTACGGAGGAGATAAAGAGATGGTATTCACGCCAAACTCTCCGAATAAGAGCAGATTATCATCAACGATTCAGACGACAACGACTAAAAATCATTTACATCATCACCATTATCCGTTGAAGTGTTTGGACGCGAACGCGATTTTGATGGCCTCGCCTTCGTTGAATAAGACGAACGCAACGAGTGGTGGTGATAATACGACGAGAAGAAATAATTCGATGGTGTTCGGGCGATACGACGAGAAAAGCGACACGATGACGACCACGAACAAACGCGGTAATAATACTAACAAGAGAGACGACGACGACGACAGAGAAGAAGATGAAAAGAACACGTTCACGCCAGAAATATCATCGACGACGACGCATGCGAATACTCAAAATCAAAGTAAGATTCCGACGTCGCCGGTGCTTTCGTTACTTCGAACGATGTTTAGCTCGTGGAACTATCCGAACAACGGAACGACGGTTATTGCTGCGGAGGATATTTTGTCGCCGGCGGCAGATACTGCCAAGTTTGAGTGCGGGAGGACGCCGAAAAGTTCTCCGGTGGATTTCAACGCGAGTTGTGATGATAACACGCACGAAACGGCGTTCGCAAACGCTCTGTTCATCTCCGAGGCGTCGAAACGGTTGCAAAAGATATGCAACGATCAACGCACTCGAGCACTGCTGGACGCCTCGGCGAGTGGAATTTCGCCCGGATCGAGTAGAATTCTAATCGATGAACAAATCTGCGGTGATGGTGGTGGTGGTAGTAATAGTAGCGACGACGACGACGATGAAGACAACGGCAAAGAAGAAGAAGAAGAAGAAGTAGAGAGCGTTCATCCTTCTCCAAAGAAGGAAGAAGTGATAATAGCAGTAGAACAAGAACGAGAGTATTCGGAACCTACGCCAATTACGCCGATGTCGTCGACGTCGATGCCCACGAGAGCTTTGTTTTCCTCCCCAGGAAAAGCCTCGTTAACTGACGACGACGACGAGGAGGAGGTAAAAAAGTTAGAAATGACCACGGACGACGACGTCGACGACGACTACGACGACGAAAAATATATGCTTTTCTATGCAAAACTCAAAACTTCGATTAAAATCTCCGCGGAGAGATACATCCGAGCGGCGAAAAGATGTTCCGGCGACAAAGTCGCTCGCGAAAATTTCTGCTACAAACTCTGGCACCACGAGGCATTTTCCGAGCTGTTCTTATCGGCGACGTTTACTGCTTTGTGTGAACTCTCTTTGCGCTTGAGAAGCGCTATTGTTTGGAACGCTACGAACAACGGCATCGAAGCTGTTGGCATCGAGAGCGCGTATTTCCTGAACTACTACGTCGACCAAATCGGTAAATGTCTCGGTACCGCCATGACCACGGCGGCGTCTTCAACGTCGTCGTCGCACTCCACCTTCGTCACCACCAACGCGACGATAGTAAGAAACTACGACGACAAGTTCATCTACTCCTGCGTCGCCTACGCCATCGCCTACGTCTTCGTCCACAGCCTCTTCTTCCTCTTTCGGGTTCAAAGTCCTCCTCGAAGCGACGACAAAAGTACTTTTCTTCATTCTTCTTTGGAGCAAAAAATCTCCCTCTTCCAACAGAAACTGATTCAAAACTTCACCCCGGTGAAAAGATTCATGGAGAAAAAGAAAGCCAGGTGGGACTTAGTGCGCAATAACGTGGATGAAGAAGACATAAAAGACGCGTAAAAAGAACATCTGAGATGATGTGAGATGACACAGACAAAAAATGTTACTTTGATGAGTATTTTTGAATTTTTTTTAAAAGGCCAAGTCTCCTTATTATTTACTACACACGTGACGCACGTAACACACTTAACGCACGTTCACGATTATTCAAACGAGGCGAGAAGACAGATCTCTTTCTCTTTCTCTCTTTCGAATAATAATCACGCTTTGTTCGTTCGTTTTATTAAACGAGTTTTAGTGAAAAAGGATTCATCCTAGAAAACTCCACTCATCTCTTCTCTTAAATGACGCAAGCGGTCACGTCGCAAGTGGTGATTCTGGACTACGGGTCGCAATACACGCAGCTCATCACGCGGAGAGTGAGAGAGGTGGAAGTGTATTCCATTTTACTCCCCGGGGATGCGACTTTTAAACGCGTGTTCGAGGAGAACAAACCAACCGCGATTATTTTAAGCGGCGGGCCAAACTCGGTGCACGTGAAAGGCGCACCCTCTGTGCCGGATGGCTTTTGGGAGGAGTGCGAGAAGAGGCAGATTCCAGTTTTAGGGATTTGTTACGGGATGCAACTGATCGTGCACTGCTTGGGAGGGAAAGTGGAAGGGTTAGGGAAAGGTGAGTTTGGACGGATGCCGGTGGTGGATATTCCGACGCACACGAAACTGTTCGGCGAAGATATCGAGCCGCAAAACGTCTGGATGTCGCACGGGGACGAGGCGACGGTGTTGCCGGACGGATTTAAATGCATCGGTAAGAGCGAGCAAGGATGCGTGGTTGCAATTGAACACGAGACGAAGAATTTGTTCGGTTTGCAGTATCACCCAGAGGTGACGCACTCCGAGAAAGGGATGCGAACGTTGAAACATTTCTTGTTTAACATTGCAAAGTGCGAACGAAGTTGGTCCATGGCGAACGTTTTGGAAGAGCAGATTCAAATCGTGAAAGAAAAAGTTGGCGAGACTAATCACGTGATTTGCGCGTTGAGTGGTGGGGTGGACTCGTGCGTCGCGGCGACGTTGGTGCACAGAGCGATTGGCGATCGATTGCATTGCTGCTTCGTCGATAACGGGTTGTTGAGGTATAAAGAAGCCGAACGGGTGATGGTGATGTTCAAAAACGAGCTGCACTTGCCGGTGGATTGCGTGGATATCACGGAGAAAATGTTGAGCGAGTTGAAAGGAGTGTCCGATCCGGAAAGGAAGAGAAAAATTATCGGGAAAGAGTTCATAGAGTGCTTCAAGGAATACAAGAAAACGGTGGAGAAGAAAACCGGCGTCGTGCCGAAATTTTTGGTCCAAGGGACGTTATACCCGGACGTGATCGAATCCTGTCCGCCACCCGGGTCGGATCAAAAACATTCGCACACGATTAAATCGCACCACAACGTCGGAGGTTTACCGAAAGAACTCGGCTTCGAGTTGATTGAACCGTTGAGAGTGTTGTTTAAAGATGAAGTGAGACGTTTAGGAAAAATCATGGACGTGCCGAGAAATTTCGTGGCGAGACACCCGTTCCCGGGCCCTGGGTTGGCGGTGAGAATCTTAGGCGACGTTACAGAGAACAACGCGTTGGAAACGTTGAGATTAGTGGACGAGATTTACATCAACGCCATCAAAGAGTTTGGTTTATACGACGAGATTTGGCAAGCCTTCGCGGTGCACTTGCCGATTAAATCCGTCGGCGTCCAAGGCGATCAAAGATCGCACAGTCACGTTGTCGGTCTGAGAGCGATCACGAGTAACGACGGTATGACTGCAGATTGGTACCCGTTCGAACCGAAGTTTTTGCAAGAAGTTTCGAATCGAATCACAAACCAAGTCAGAGCAGTGAATCGGGTGGTGTACGACATCACGAGCAAACCGCCGAGTACCATCGAGTGGGAGTAATTTAACAACAACAACAACAATGAAGTCGTCGTCGGGTAACAAAAATAATATACGTATTTAAGAAAAATGAGTGTATATGTGCTTACATTTCACGTCTGTTTGTGTTTTATAAATGTATGTTCTTTCTTATCGTGTCTCTCTCTCTCTGTCTGTTCTTCAATCCTTCTCCTTTTTCCTCTTATGCCAGGAGAAAAACTCCACCTTTCTGGACTCCTCCTCTTCGTCTCCTTCGTCTTGGCAAACATCCTCCTCTCCTTTTTGCCCTCCCCTCTCGTCTTTCTCCGGCGTTTGCCCTCACTGAGCTTTGATCGGAATAGTTTTCATCCCTTCTTCTTCCACCTTCGGTTCCCCGATCGCTTCTGGTTTCTTCTTCACGTCAATAGTCAAAATCCCGTCCTTCATCGACGCTTCGACCTTCTCGGGATCGGCGCCTTCCGGGAGAGTAAAGATGCGTTCGACTCTACCCGAGGACCTTTCGATCGCGTGCCACTTCATGCGCCCATCTCTAGACTGGTCTTCCTCCTCATGTTTCGTCGACTTGTGCGCCGAAACGTGCAAGTTGTTGTCTTTATCCATCTTGATGTCCACGTTCTTCACGTTACAACCCGGGAGTTCGCCCGATAACGTGTATCGATCCTTCTTCTCGACGATATCGCAGACGAAATCGAATTGATTCATGTCGCTAATATGTTCGCGTGGGATCATCGAGTCCAAAAATGAACTCGTCATTAGGGCGTCGTCGTCACCGAATAAGCGATCGAACGGGTCCGGCGTAAATCTTCTTCGGCCGAATAATCCTATAATAAGCGTTGTTGTATGAGTAGATACAAAGAAGAGAGAAGAGGGAGAAATAAGAGGTCTCTATTTACACTCTCGGAGGGAGGAAAAACAACGAATAATCTTCATCATCGACAAAAGCGATCACGGATGATGATCGCATCGACAAAAAACGCTCTTCTCGTCGATCTTTTTCTCCGTTGTTCGGAAAGTGTTGCGCTTTATTCTTTCGATCGCGCGCGCGCTCAAAGAGAACCACAACAGCTTGGGAAAAAATACTCGGAAGAAGAAAGAGAGATACGAAAATAAAAAAGCGCTTAAGGGGTTATCATCAATACACGCACCGCTCAAAGGACCAGCCGCTCCGGCGCGTTGTTCGCCCACGAACGGGTTCCAGAATCCGCGAGGAATGAGTGACATTTTTGTTCTTGTTCTTGTTGTTCTGATTGATGCGTGTGAAAAAAGCGCGCTTTTTATTTGTGACGTTTTGTATCTCTTTTTTGTTTGTTTGTTTTGTCTGTCTTTTTCTTTTCAAAATTGAAGTATGTCTCTCTGTCTTGTCTCTCTTGTCTCTCTGTCCGTCTGTTTCGACGATCCAATCACAACCTCGAACGCGATAACAGTCACGCGCCTTTAATCGGAATCTTCTTCATCTCCTTCTCTTTCAACTCTTTCGGTTCACCGACAAACTCGGGTTTCTTCATGATGTCGATGGAAAGCACGCCGTCTTTCATCGAACAATCGATTTTGTCCGCGTCCGCCGCTTCCGGAAGCGCGAAGATGCGCTCGACTTTACCCGAGGACCTTTCGATCGCGTGCCACTTCACCGAGCCGTCCGGTGACTGTTCGTCCTCCTCGTGTTTGATAGACTTCATCGCGCTGATGTGTAAGTTGTTGTCTTTATCGACTTTCACGTCCACGTTGGCGACGTTGCACCCGGGAAGCTCACCGGATAAGTGAAACTTGTCCTTCTTCTCGACGATGTCGACTAAGAAATCGAATTGGTTCATGTTCGAAACCGTGTCTTTCGGGATCATGGAGTCCAGAAAGGACGAGGTGATGGCCTCGGTGTCGCGAAAGAACGGGTCGTTCAGAAACGTGTCCATCATGCCTCCTCTTCGGCGTCGCGGGCCGAGTGCTCCTATTCAAGGAAAATAAAGGAGAAAATTTTAGATTCGTATCTCTCGCGTCAGTTTTTGTATCTAAAATCAAAAGAGCGCATTTTGCGCGATATACGCGCGAGAAAGAAGAAGAAGACAAAGAGAAGACAAAAGAACAACACGAAACGCGCATATCTTTTACCTCCGTACGGATCGCTCAACATGCGACTCAGCAAGCCTCTCATGGGCGACGACGTCATCGACACGCGCTGTTCCGGTTGTTGTTGTTGTTGTCTCTCCATCTGTCCGCCTCCTTCTTGTTCGCTCTCCGCGCGCGCGACTTGCGCGGAAAAAGCTTTCTTCGAAGAAGGTCTTCCAAATCCTCCTCCTCCTCTCAAAATCGAATTGAAAGCGCTTTTGCCGCCGCACGTACGAGAAGACGACGATCGAAACAACAACAAACCTCCTCCTCTTCCACCTTGTTCTGCCATCTGGGACAGCGAGAACGGCGTGAGTAAAGATCGAGTTAACGCCATGATTGTAGTAGTGTGTGTGTGTGTATTAGGTGTTTGTTAGTATTTTAGAGTAGATACAAAAATATGAAGAAGAAGCAAAAAAAAAAAACGAACGAGCGTTTTCTCGTTTAATAATTTTAACAACACACGTATTAGTAGGGGATTCAACGAAACGCATCGCCGTAAGATCAATATAAAAAGAAAGTGAAAAGCTGTGAGCGATCATCGCTGTACTGATTGCGTGTAAAGTATATTTTCGCATAACTGTGCATCAAAAGAAGCGTCATTTAGAGGCGATTTTCCTCAGTTTTAGGGGATTGTGCTTGCGCGTGTGTCTCGAAAATCATCCTTCACAACAACGACACCAATTAATAAAAAAAAGAATCAAATATGCAAACATCGACGACGGTCGTGACGTCCCTGAAACGAGTCTCGGCGGACGCGGACGCGTTGATGGTCGCGTTGGAGAGTCGGATACAATCGAGCGCGCACGCGTTGGCGGTGAGAGAGGAGAGCAGTACTGCTTTTACTGCGACTGCGACTACGAGTCACGAATTTGACCTCCGCCTTCCCCAAAGCAAAACGAATGTAAAGAGGGACGCGAAGAAAGCGGACAAACACTTTAGGAAAGGTTTGGAGTTGCTGAGAAGAAGACAAAGCAGAAGAGAGGAGGAGGACTCTTTATCATCGCTGGAACAACGTCGAAAAGAACAAAAACGCGCGGCGAAAGAAGCTTTAGGGGAATTCGAAAAAGCGATCGAGTGTTGCCCTTTGGAGGCGATTCGGGCAAGGGAGACGTTGGAAAACGCGAGAGAACGCGCGATGGAGATGGTGTATAGCAGTAGGGGGAATAACGCAGATGATGATGATGATGAAGAAGAAGAAGAAGAGAAAGAAGTGGATGTGGACGAGAGGAATGATACTAGCAGTAATAAGAGAAAAGATGAGGAAAAGAGGAACGATGATGATGACGATGATGGCGCGGACGAGGCGCCGTCGACGACGCCGTCGGGTAAGAGTGACCGAGCGAGAGCGGCGAAGAGAGAAATTAGCAACACGGGAACAACAACAACAACAGCAACAACAACAACAACAATAAGGCGCAGAGAAGAAATCGAAGAGTTGTACGATGCTTCGAGATGGTTGTTGAGAAGTACGCCGAGAGATGGAAGAGAAGCGGTTCGATTGCTAAAAATGGCCGAACGAATGCTTCGGGACGAGGAAGAGGACGGCGGGGAGTTTTTAGACGACAGAGATAGAAAAGAGATCCAAATAGCGAAAGAGAAGATCGAGAGGGCGATTAAACACGTCAAGCGATGAATCAACTTTATTACTACATCTACTACTAATCTAGCGCGCGCGCACGCGTTTATATTTTTACATACCTATCAAATACGACACACGCCACACACGTTAAGCAGACATTCGCCGTTTCCTGTTTCCGATTGAGAAAATTCAACGCCAACGCCGCAACGAAAGCAATCGGGTGTACTCTGTGCACGACGACCGGAAACGCCGAAAGCGAGGAAACCACCATCAAAAATTGATTCATCAACAACGCGTTCGACTGCGTGCCGTACTTCTTCTTCACCAAAGTCTGCAAAAAGAACTCCATCACGTAACTCGCGTTCAAGCACAACCAATACAGTTGAAAGCGCTCGCCGTGCGTCGTCAAAATCGTCGTCGTCTTACTACTACTACTACGACTACTCCCAAAAATCGCGCTGGAAACGTTCAACCCGTGCAACAAGCACGTCTTGTAAAACACGTACTGCCATTTCTTCGCTCGATACAAAAAGTTCTCCACGGATTCAAACCACCTTCCGTTTTCGCCGCCTTCGTAGTTTCGAGAAAACGAATTCACCGGAAACCGATCGCGATACCGCCAAATGCTCCAGGTGCTCAATACGAGCGCCAGCGTTCGCGCGTTCTTCCCGTCGCACGTTTCGCAAAAGTGCAAATACAAAACCTGCGTCAAATTTACCATTTGGTAAAAGAAGTGCTCTTCCATTTCCTCCGTCGCGACTGTTTTCGTCTCGTGTAACACGCCGCTCGATTTTGTTCGTCTCTCTCGCACTCGGGAGTGCAACTTGCCGAAATCCTTCACCGCCGTGCGCGTGACCAGAATCCCGCTCAAACCTAACACGAGGTCAAATGCAACAACCGCAAGACGACTCATCGACGACGACGTAAACGACGACGACGTATTATAGGAGGACAAAAGCATAAGATGCACACCTCCGAAAACGAGAACGAGTAAGTGCATCGCCCCGCAAATTCGATGGTTCATTGCAAATCTTCTTCTTCTTTCATTTGGTTTCCAATGGAACATTTCCCCTGAATGTGGCACCACAAACCGTGCTATTAAGAGGAGAAAGAACGCGAGATACGAGGAGACGGTCCACCACCAGAGATTAAAATCATCATCATCATCAGTAATGTTGTTTTTGATCATCGTCTGAACCCGTACTATTAATACTACAGAGTTATAAAAGTATTCGTATCTCTGAACACATTTTGGATAAAATGCCGCAGAACTAATGACGTCTTTGATGACGACGTTTAGGAGCAAAGAACGAGCGCTCCGAGCTGCTGTTGCAGCTTCTTCACCTTTATTGAGTGGAGGTCAAAGCAGCGCAAGCAGTTTCGGCCGCGTTCTTCATCGCTGCATCGGTAGTATTCCGCAGACGACGAGAACAACATCATCATCATCATCATCATCGACTTCTCCGGGGGTGACACCACCAACGCGTAGTTGTTTCCATTCGTATTCATCATCGCCTGCTGAGAAGAAGATTTCCACGCCTTCTCTTCCCCGTCGCGTACCACTTAATCATCATCATCACCAACACCAACAATTTCGCCACTACGCGTGACGCAACTCCTTATCCGCCCCGGATCCTTTACACGTGGACATTCTCTACCATCCAGAGACGAAGTATTTAGACACGTACATCGAGATGGCGGACGCGATCGAGATGGCGTTTCCATCGGTCATGGTCAGAGGGAACGAGAAAGAAGAAGAAGAAAAAAACCAAGAGGAGGAATATTTTCGAGTGGAGTTTCGAGATCGAACAGTATTCGAGACGAGAGGAGGAGGAGGATCTACACTCCCGATTAAAATGGAAGAGATCGTGGAGATGTTGGAAGAGCGCGTCGCGGAAGCGGAGAAGGAGATGTTTGGTGGTGGGGATGATGGAAGCGGCGGAGGGTGCGGGTAACTCCGAGACAAACGTTGTTGTCCGGAAGTCGCTCTCGTCTTTCGCTCTCTTTCTCTCTCTCCCTCTCGCGAAATCGGCGCCGGGCAAAGCGAAGCGGCTTTTCCCGGGAAAACGAGAAAGAGAAGAAGAAGAGGAGTTAGTTGTACACGTACGCGACGAAAAGCGCGCGCTAAAAAAGTGACGCTCTGCCGGCGTAAACATTCAGAGTAGAAGTTGTTTCGAATACAACAAAACTACTCGTCGTCGCAGAGTCGATAAAAAGAGCGCGTTTTGCGGGTGCAAAGAGAGAGAGAAACCATCGCGTTTAGTAAAAAACGCATTTGGCGAGAAGCTCCTTTCTCGCATATGGCGAAAGGGAGAAGAAGGAGAACGAGAGCGTAAAGAAAGAAAGAAAGAAAGAAAGAAAGAGAAAGAGACGCAATAACAATACTATCTCGGCATATTTCTGTTTTGTAGGTTGTTTTCGTTGTAAAACCATCACATTTAATCTTTGTACTATATCTCTCTCTGCGGTACGTACGCGCTCGGACGAAGTATTTTCAGGTCACTTCACCTCCCAATTCTTCGCACTTTTAACGCACAAAAAAAGAGAATCGAATACAAATCATCATGGCGACGATACGTAAGCTCCAGGCTGAAATCGACAAGACCTTTCGTAAGGTGGACGAGCAGCAGGAGGTGTTTCAGCAAATTTTCGATCGGTTGAAGGAGTGCGATTCGAGTTTGAAGGAGAAATACGAGGTACTATTATTCACCGATTGCATTTTCCATTTTGTTCCGCCGCGCAATTTGTACATTAACTGTAAAATTGTATCTTTAATTGCTTTTCTTTTTACACGTTTCAAAGAAGAGAAAAGAGAAAAGAAAGACTCTTTTCAAGAACGAGAACTAAATTCTTCACGGAGAGCGTTTTGTCCTTCTCTCTTTTTGCGCGCTCGATGAGAGAGAGGAAAGGAAAGGATATATTGATATGTGATTGGTTTTCCCCCAATTGTTGAAAATTGAATTCTCTTCTTTCCTGAAAGAGGAGCAAAAACCTCGATTTTCCTCTTATTTCTCGACGTTCGGATGACGCTGACACAATTCTATTCTTATTCTTATTATTAGGCGGACTTGAAGAAAGAGCTGAAAAAACTGCAAAAATTCCGGGACCAGATCAAAAACTGGTCCGCGGATACCGCGATTAAAGACAAGACGTCTTTGAACGAATACAAGCGGAAAATTGAAATCGACATGGAGAGGTTTAAAATGGTCGAAAGGCAATCGAAGACGAAAGCGTTTAGTAAACACGGATTGGAGAAGATGGAAAACGAAACTCCGGAACAAAAGAGGAGAAGAGAGACGAAGGAGTGGTTGTCCACGGTGGTGGAGGAGTTGTCGAATCAGTCGGACGCGTTCGAGGCGGAGATTGAGGTGTTGCAGTTGGAAGCCGCGAAACCGAGTAAAAGGAAAGGGAAGAATACGAACAACGGGAACGAAGAGAAAGTGAACAGATTGGAAGAGTCGGTGCAAAGACACAAGGCGCACACGCTGAATTTGGAAATCATGATGCGATTGGTGGAGAACGAGACGTTGCCGGCGGAAGAGGCGGACGACGTGCGGGATTTGATAGAAGATTATTTGGAGAGGAATCAAGAAGATTTCGACGAGTTTGACGTCGTGGACGATATGTACGAGAGTTTAAATTTGGAAGAGTTGGCGACGAAAGAAAGCGTGAAAGTGGTGACGAACGTGAAGCAGTTACACGAGGAGTCCGGACAAGACGCCTCGTCCGGATCGCCGCAGCAGTTGCAAACAGCCTTGAGCGGAGGATCGTCGAAGATTGAACCGCCAAAGCCGAGAGTGGTACCGCCGGCGCCGGTGTTGAGTCCGAAAGCCGCGGCCGCGGCAGCTGCGCAACAGGAACAACAAAGCGTCAATCAGTGGGGATCTCGGTTTCCCGCGCCGAAAGGTTTGGACGCCGACGGCGTGGGGTCTGGGAACGGCGGGAATAACGCCGCAGTCGGGAGCGGTTCCGCCGCCGCCGCCGGGAAACCCATACCGAGACCGAATAACAATTCCAACGCGCCACCGGGACCGGGAGGTATCAAAGACGGCAACGCCGCGCAACAAGCGTTTCCACCTGGACCGAGACCGTTATCATCCGACGCAAATCAACAACAATCCGTCGCGGAAGCCGCCAACGCGGCGTTTACTGCGAACGAGGTCTTCGACAACCCGAGTCAAGGCGCGCGATCGTTGAATGAAATGTCCACGTCCATGCGACGAGGATTATCTGGAAGCGGCATGCAATCCGGATCCGGTAGCGCCCAATCCATAAACAACGCGAGCAATAATAGCATCAACTCCACCTTGGCGCTACAACAACAACAGCAGCAACAACAACAGCAGCAGCAGCAACAACAACAACAACAGCAACAACAACAACAACGGCAGCAGCAGCAACAACAACAGCAGCAACAACAAAGAGGAGGAGGAGGGGCGAGCGCCGCCTCCACGGCTACCGTCGCGCACGGCGACCCGTCCTCGCGTCTCCGTCTCCTCGAAGCTTCTGCCTCCTCTAGACTTCTCCCGTCCGCCTCGGACGGCGTCTGGACCAGACGCGTTCGCCGCGCGCCCCAAGCGCCGATTCCGCCTTCCTACCCGACCACTCTCCTCGACGGCAACGGGAACAATTTATACCCAGTTTTGGAAAACCCGGCTTTATTCGAACGCTTAGACGCCGACGCGCTCTTCTTCTCCTTCTACCACCAACAAGGCACCCCTCAACAGTACTTAGCCGCTCGAGAGTTGAAACGCGCCAACTGGCGGTTCCACAAAAAATACAGCGCCTGGTTCGCTCGACGAGAGGAACCGAAAGTCTCCAACGAAGAATTCGAGCAAGGCGCGTACGTCTACTTCGACCACGCCGTAAGCCGGGACGAATACGGAAGCGTCCGAGGGTGGTGTCAGCGAAGCAAACCGGACTTTCTGTTCGAATACTCGCATCTGGAGAACGAGTTACAATGATGAGAGCGACGATACCGACCATCTTTCGCTTGGGCGGTGTCCGGCTTCTTCGCCGCTCACATTTATATCATGATACAAAAGAACGACGACGATAAAACGACGACGCAACCAAAGAGAGAGAGAGAGAGAGAGAGAATGCGTTTTGAGAACGCGTGTAATAATCACCCCAATAATCGCGATACATATCAGTCATATTAAGAAAGAGAAAAATCTGCTCAAAACTCTCCACACAAATTTCAAAATTCACACCAACACACTTTGCGCGAGAGAGAAGAAGACACCCCACCAAAACACTCTCTCTCTCTCTCTTTCAGACGGAATATTTACGGAAGGACCAAATGTTTCCTCCTCCTAAAAGTCGTGCTCATCCTCCTCCTCCGATACAAATCATCGTCCAAAACGTTTCGTATTCGGTAAAATTTCCGTTTCCCGAGCCGTACCCGTCGCAAATCGTCATGATGGAAAAGATCCTTTTCGCCTTGCGTGAAGGCACGAACGCTTTGTTAGAATCACCAACCGGGACCGGGAAGACCGTGTGTTTACTCTGCGCGACTTTAGCGTTCGCCGAGCACGAGGAAAAACAACGAATTAAACAAAAGAATACGAAGAAGAAGAATACGAAGAAAAGGAAAGATACGGAGAAGGAGGAAAAGGAGGAAAAGGAGGAGGATTTGGAGTTAAAGCGAACGAAGGGCGTGAAAGAGGAGTATACAGGCGGGGAACCATCGAAAGTAACCATAGTCTACGTCTCTCGAACGCACAGTCAGTTACAACAAGTGATTTCGGAATTGAAAGCGACCGAGTACGCGCCGCGCTCGAGCGTCGTCGGCTCGCGGAAACAGTTGTGCGTCAACGAGTGGGTCGCGGAAGCGGCGAAGAAGATGGGCGATGGGAATAAGAGAGGCGCGGAGAAGTTGTGTAAAATCGCGTGCAATAGCGGGAAGTGTGATAAGAAGAGGAACGTTGGTACGCACATGGAGCGAGTGTTTGGGATTGACGTCGTGAATGGGTGGTTCGCGAATCAATGGGGAGGGGAGTTTAACGGAGGAAGTCTCGGGTACGGAAGGACGACGAACCACCACGATTTTGGTACGAAGGAAAGAGCGGGTTCGATTTTAAGTCAACTACCAAACGAGGACGTTTTAAGTAGTAAAAGTAGTAAAAGCGGCGGCGGCGATGGCGGCGGCGATGACGACGGGAAAGGAAAGGGTTCAATCATGGACATCGAAGATTTGGTGAAAGAAGGGAAGAGAGCGAATGGTCCGTGTCCGTATTATTTAGCGAGAGAGATGACGAGAGGCGCGGAGATAATTTTCGCGCCGTATTCGTACATCTTAGACGCGGGAGTGCGAAAACGTGCATTAGGTGACACCGTGATGAATTGGCACAATTCGATTGTTATCTTTGACGAAGCGCACAACGCGGAATCGGCGTGCGAAGAAGCCGCCTCGAGAGACTTGACCGCGGTGCACGTTGCGAACGCGATTAAAGACGCCGACGCCGCGTTTCAGTATTATAGCATGATCGAGGAAAGCATGGAGGGATTATCCAAAGAGGAAAAAAAAGATTCGAAGAAAACAGGCACGTATCCGACTCGAAGCGCGGGTGATTATTTGACCTTGCGTGGTATCTTTGCGGCGTTGGAGAGAGAAATTGCAATCGTGTGCGCGCAAGATCAAGAGCGAGTGAGGAAAGGCGAAACGTTACCTTCGTCGAGAGACGGGTGGTTCATATTTGATCTTTTAGCGAAGGTGAACATCAATATGGATACGTACGCGCAAATGATCGAAGTGTGCGAAGACGCGGCGAATGTAGTATCAATGAGAGCTGAAGAAATTGGCAAAGGCTCTGGCGCTGGTCTGGAAAGAGTCAAAGATTTTCTCGACCGCGCGTTTGAAGCGAAACAAAAAGGTTTGATCGAGTGTTATCGCTCGCGCGTGGGACCTCCGGAGGAAGAGTTTAGCAGCACGTGGAATAAGAAAAACGACGACGGAAGAGAAAACAAACGACTCGCGAAAGGACCGACGATGTCTTTTTGGTGCATGGTTCCAGGCGTCATCGTGAACGAACTGTGCGAATTGGGCGTCAAATCGCTCTTGTTAGCCTCGGGGACGTTATCGCCGATGGATTCGTTCGCCTCCGAGCTTCGCGCGCCGTTCCCGGTTCGGTTAGAGAATCCGCACGTCATCCCTCAAGAAAATGTTTGGGCCGGCGCGTTTTTGAAAGGACCGTCGAATGCGGTTTCTTTGAATTCCAGCTATCGCTTTCGAGATACCGAACAGTATAAGAATGAGCTCGGGTTGTTAATCCTGCGCGTCGCTCGCGTGACACCGGACGGCGTTTTGGTGTTCTTCCCGAGTTATGGCGTCATGGCAAAATGCATCGAATTTTGGAAGACGAGAACGTCCATCTGGAACGATATCGCGCGCACGACGAAGAAAACGTTGGTCGTGGAACCGAAAGAGAGCGATGCGTTTTTAGAAGCGTTCGAGTCTTTCAACAAAGCGCTCGAACGTTCGAAAACGAACAGTTGGAGTAAAGTAGGCTTGACGAATACTGACGGAAGCGCGAAGGACGACGAAACAGCCGTCACGTTAGCCGCGAAAGGTGGCGCTATGTTCTTCGCCGTCTGCAGAGGAAAAGTCTCCGAAGGCATCGATTTTGCCGATAAAGCGGGACGCGCGGTTATTTTGACCGGCATCCCCTACGCGCCGAAAGCCTCGGCGCGCGTTCGATACAAGCGCGAATTTCTCGACGCCGCCATAATGGTTCACAAACGAAACAACACGCATCAAAGTTGCAACATTACGAGCGGAGAACAGTGGTATTCGCAAACCGCCATGCGCGCGACGAACCAAGCGATAGGACGCGTCATCCGTCATAAGGACGACTTTGGCGCGGTCATCTTAGCGGACGAGCGATTCGCGTATCGAAATCATCAGAGTCAGTTAAGTTTATGGCTTCGACCGGCGATGCAAACGTTCGATACGTTTGAAAGAGGCATAGAAAGTTTATCCGCGTTTTTTGAGCGGTGCGGGAACCCGAACAGCGCGCTCATGCTCGCCGCGGCGGAGAAATCGGCAAAGAAGAAGAAACGCAAAGGACCGCTCCTCCAACGCAAAAGCGAGAACGACGAAACGGCGGATTTTGCAGGTCAACGGCAGAAAAAGAGCAGCAATACTAACGGCGAACAACAACAACAACAACACCACGCTCGAAGAGATACCAACTTTTCGAAGAAATCTCGGGCTTCAGATACCTCGCTACCGTTTGCGCTCATGAACGCGTTGAATAATAATAATGATGATAATACGAATAAGAACGAGAACGAGGTGGACGAGGAAAAGGAGAGAAGAAACTTTTTATTTAGCGGCGGCGGCGGCGGCGGCGGCGGTGGAGGTTCGTTAGCGTCCAGGTTACTCAAATCCGGTGGCAATAGAGACAACACGACAAAGCTTGCCGGCGGCGGCGTCGGTAATATTCGTGGTAGTGGAGCTCTCGGAAACGCCAACGTCGTCGATAAGGCGATGTTGGCGAAACAAAAGCTCGTCAAAAGGGCGCGCGCCGAACTCCCGCCGGAAGATTTTCCGAAGTTTGTCGAGGTTATGAAAAGTGCCGTCAGCGCGGATTCGTCGGACGTCGCGCTGCACGAGTCCATGAAAACGCTCGCGAAATTGTGCAAAATCGAGAAACGAGGCGTCGGTCCTTCAACTTTGTGGGCAGCCATCGGAACCAGCTTGGCGTTGAAAGACGCGGCAAAGAAAGCCTACGACGGGTTCGAGGAGAACGCGAAACGGAAAATGGCAGAGAAAACAACGACGACGGCGGCGGCGACAGCAGCAACGATTCCACCGCTCGTACAATCATCGCAACCTCCTCCTCCTCCAAAACCGAAAATCGACGCCGGCGTCGAAAATATCTTCGGACGCCTCGCGAGACCGCCAAAAGAAGATTCCATTTCGGGAGAACTCAAATCGATTCTCACCACCAAACCTTCCTCCTCATCTCAAGCTCCGCAAAAAGCTGCAAAAAAGAAAACCTCGTGCGACCATTGCAAAGCCTCCAAGTGCGACCGGCCTTTCCAATCGATCGTCTGCGGCCACTTTGCCTGTTACAAGTGCTTCAACGCCGTCTTCGCGAAAAGCAGCGCGGAAGCCAAGAAAGCGCCAAACAACAATAAAAACAACACAATAAGCTCTTCTTCTTCGTCCGGTCCGTGTCCGACGTGTTCGGCATTGGTCACCAAGAAGAGTCTCAAGAAAATGTATTTGTAGTAAAGTAGTCGTAACAGAGAGAGCAGACGCGTGCGCATTAGAATTTAATTGAACGTTTTTTTCTTAGAAGACATGCGTCGAATTTTCCTCGATATCTTCATTAAAAACTATGCGCCGCTCCTTCTTGGGCGGCGACAACAAAAAGGACGACGACGACGACGACGAGAACAAAACGTACGATGATTTGGACTCCGAAAAGTCCTCGCTGCTTGCATCCAAAACGACGAAAAGAAAGAGAAAGAATGCTCTAAAAAGCACGTTCCGGTTCCCGAAACTCCTCCTCGTCTTCCTCGCGGGATGTCTGTTCTTCTCGTCTCTTTCTCTGCACCAACACCAACGGATGATGCACGAGGAGGAAAAGGAGAACAACGACGACGAGAACTATTTGTCTCTGACGGAAAAAGTGAAGTCTGTGCACAGAGAAATGGCGAGGTACGTCCGCGTGAGAGACGAGAGAACAAAAGTGATTTGGAGGAGGAAGAGGAGGAGGACAGAGGAGAAAGACGAGAAAGAAGAGTTGGAGGAGGAGGATTTTAGCAGCGACGGAATGATAAAAGCGTTGAAGAAGAACAATAATAACGACGACGACGACGAGGACTATTTGTTGACGCATCATCGCGCGTTACTTCCGAGACCGAGATTTTTGATCGGCGGCGCGTCGAGACGAGCGATGGCGGCTTTGAGTTTGAGTTTGAGTAGTAGTAGTAGTAGTAGTGATAGTATTAGCGGCGTCGGCGGCACAGAAGACGGAGGAGGAGGAGATGGAAGAGGAGCGAGGAAGAGTTCGTTGATGTTTGAAGGTCGCCGGAAAGTGCCGAAGGACTTGCCTCTTGTGCCTGAGATCCCGGAACGGTTGAAACGAGCGGATGCGGAGTACGTGACGGAGAGAAGGGTGATTCCGGTGAAGCCGAGGATTGCGCCGGAACGGCCGCGGGGAGGGGTGCAGACGAAGAAAAGTAGTGATAGCGGTGATGATGGCGAAGAGGACGAGCGTAATAGCGCTGAAAAAAATAATGAACCTTCTCCCAAAGTATTTTCGGCGTCGTCGTCGTCGGAAAGCTCGAACGCGCCGACGCTTAAAGCAGAGAGAGAAGAGCCGCACGAACACGACGAGGACGAGCACGAGGAGGAGGCACAAGAGGCAGAGGATAGTACTAGTAATAGCAGCCACGAAAACGTAGAAGAACACTCTCCGGAACAGAAACCGACGCCGATGCAAAAAGCGGTGCTCAAAGCGGCGACGTATCGTCTCGGAGGCACGAAACTGAAGAAACTCCTGGATACCGACGTGGACATCTTCTTGAGTAAATCGACGCTAAACGATATCGACCCGGACGACGATAAGCGAAACAAAATAACGTGCGGCGGGAAACCGGTCATGCAAGTAAAATCGTACGATCAATTGCGCGACGCCGTCCCGGAACTCTCGGAATATATTCCAGACGAGGACGACGTCCACACCCGAGGCGGTGTAAAACCAGACGCGAAAACGCTCGGTCGCCGATGCGCCGTCGTCGGTAACTCTGGTTCTCTCCTCGACCACACCTACGGAGCGGAAATCGATAGCCACGACGCCGTCATCCGCTTCAACGCGGCGCCGACGAAAGGCTACGAAAAGCACGTCGGCAAGAAAACCACCATCCGCGTTCAAAACATCGACAACCTCGGTTTCCGGGAACCGCGAGACGAAATGCTCGTCTTCACCGCCCGCGACGAGAAAACGTTCCGCCACTTTTCCGAGTACCAAAAGAAACAATTCTCGAAACACGGTAAAGAAAAGACGCACATCCAGCGCGTATTCAACCCTCAGTTTTGGTGTCACGTCTGGGATTGGGTGGACAGAAGAAAGCTCAAACCGTCCAGCGGTTTCGCCGGCGTCGTCTTGGCGTTACGCGCGTGCTCGTCAAAAGAGAAAGTTTCTTTGTACGGTTTCAGTCACAACGCGACGCAGTTCCATTATTTCAACCGTTTAAGTGAGAAAGTCACCGAGAAAGAGGTGTACACGTACCACCCGTTGGCCGAGGAAAGTGAAGCCTACAGGTTTCTTTCCTTTCACAGACGTTTGGTGAAAAAAGACTGAAAAATTTGCTTCGTATTTAACACATTTAAAAAACCCTAAATTAAAACAAAAACGAACACAAAATTCGATTTCCCTCTACACACTTTGATCCGTCCTCCTCCTCCTCCTCTTTCTTATTAATACTCTCTTTTAGTGCGCGCATTTATCGAGCGCTGCGCGCAGAAGAGAGTCGCAGTACTTCGTGCGTTTGTGTGTGTGTGTCAGAGAGAGAGATTTATCCTTTTACACACATATAGAAAAGGAAATCATATTGAGATCACATTCTGTTCTGAATTAGGTCAAGCGCAGAGACGATTTGAGCTTTTAATAAAGCGCGCAGTAAACTCGAACGCGATGGCATCTCTGGCGCAACAGCGCTCCTACCGGAACCGCCCGATCGAAGTCACGCAGCAACTCTCCATCGTGCGAGATCCGAACGCGATCGCGGAGGACCAAATCGTCTCTCGAGAGGTCTCGCACGCGCACAAGCAACTGGACAAAGAGAACGAGGAAGTGTTAACGAAAGAAAACGAAAAGACGAAACAACAAGAAATTCCAATACCGGAAGTTTTGAAAGTCGGTTTAAGGTACGAGAAAGATTATAAACCGAGTTACGAACAGGACGAGAGGTATTTACGGTCTCGAGCGACGGCGGGGAGACCGGAGTTGGAAACGCCGACGACGGCGGACGGGGTGGAGTACGATTTGGATAACGACGACGAGGATTGGTTGAAGAAGTATAACAGCAGTAAGAAAGAATCCCACGTGCCGTTGGACGAGGACGATTTCGAGAGGATGTTGTGGAAATTGGAGTTGGCGTGCGGCGAGGCGAACGAGAGAGTTTTGGCGGTGACCGCGCAGCAAGCGCAGGAGAAAGGAAGCGCGTTATCGTATCAAGATCGGTGCGCGGCGTTGGCGAGCACGTCGAATTTACCGAAAGATAGCGCGGTGGAAGTTTTAGCGGAGATTGTGAATAAGCAATCCGTCATCGTCGCCGTGTACGAGTATTGGGTGGAGAAGAGAAAGAGTACGCAAAAGCCGTGTTTGAGGAGGTTGCAGCCGCCTCCGGCGCCGAACGATACCAATCCGTTCAACGTGTTTCGTCCGAGAGAGAAGATTCACAGACCGCAAACGAGAAGACGAAGAGAAAACGACGTCGCTGGTTACGAGAAACTTTTACGCGCGAGGGATAGTTTGGTCGTCGCCAGAGCGGCGTTGCAGCTGACGCAGAGAAGAGAAACTCGTAAGCACGAAATTTTCGAGGTGGAACGCGCCGCGCAAAAGTTATTGATTGATTTGAGGCACGAACCGAAATCGGAGATGGAGAGGATAGAAAAAGAGGCGAAGAAAGAAGACGAAGAGAGAGCGAAGAAAGAGTTGCCAGAGTTACCGATCAAAGGGAAGAACGTGGCGTTGTGCGACGGCAACTTGGAGATTTTCAAGGCGAACGATAACACCTGGGCGATTGTCACCGAACCGGACGAGAGCGAAATCATAGCCGCGAATAAACGAGAGAAGCAAGCGTTGTTGAATAAAAACAAGAGAAGTCGACAGCAAAAAGAAGCCGAGGATGCCAAGAAACACAAAGCCGGGAAAGAGGTGGTTTTATACGAACCTCCGCCGGAGATTCCAGACATCGAGATGTTGTTCGCGAAAATCCCGTTAGGTTCCGCTTTGAGACGGTTCCAGTTACCGTTGGGGCAGTTGAAGGAGAGATGCAAAGCGAGAGTGGGTAGGTGCGGAAGAGTTATATTCGATCGAAAAGATCCAATCAGCCGAGAGGCGTATTATTGCGAAGAGGACGACGAAGGCTCGTTCGATTTGAATAATCATCATAGTAATAATGTCACCGACGACTGGCAGGCGAACTTCGATCCTTACGCCTTTCTCTATTAGAAGAAGAAACAATACAATAGGAGTGTAAAAAAATGAAAAACAAATTACTAGGTGTACCAAACAAGAACAAAGCGAATTGAATTCTTTAATAATAAGCAAAGGTACAAGTACTACTTTCACAAGTTGTGTGTGCGTGTTGTTTCTCTTCCTCAATTATTACTCTTCGCTTTTGAAGCTGGCAATCATAGCGCGTCTCTCTTCATCGCTCATGCCAAATCCAGCGGCTTTTTTCTCGCCTCCTCCTCTTCGATCGTCGTTATTACGATCGTCTTCGTTGTAGTCTCTCCCACCGCCTCTTCGGTCTCTCGATCTCGACCTCGATCTTCCTCGTCGTCGTTCTCTGTCGTCGTCTCTGTTGTAATAATCGTCTCTCCGTCGGTCGCCGCCGTACCCGCGATCTCGTCCTCTTCTATGATACGGATCTCTTCTCTGCCCTCCTCTGTCTCCTCTCCGTCCTCCTCCTCCTCCTCGATTTCCATAAACTCTCCTCTCCTGCCTCTTCTTCCCGTACCTCCCGAACAGCGCGTGCGCCAGCGTCTGGTTCTTAATCGGCCGCACGTGCATAAAGTTACAATACCCGCCTCTCGTGCACGTGTTCTCTTCGTATTGTCGGCACGTGCTTTCCCGAAAATCCGTCACTGGTGAAAACTCGCACTTGATTGGTCGTCCCATGTAATATCTCCCGTCTAAAGATTGCTTCGCTTTCATCGCGTCGTCTTCGTCCGCGAACTTCACGTACACGTTTCCCACCATGTGATCGGCTAAGTTGTCGCACACGTTGAGCTCTTCAATCTCCCCGTGTATCGCGAGTTCTTCGAAAATATCGTGGCAAAAGTCTTCGTAGTGTTCTTGCACGTCTTGAGGTTCGGAAGTGCGCGCGCCCTGCGCGTTTCCGCCGAGTAATCGCGCTTGTTCCGGCGACTGGTACATGTTAATCAGCAAGAGCGTTTGCGAGACGGTTGGTTTGTTGTGCAATCTCGAGCATCGTTCGCCGTGTCTACAGGCGCCGATTTTGAAGTAAAACGGGCAGTTCACGCGGTCCTTTTCCGTGCCGAAGATCGAGGCTAAGTGTTCCGCCATGATTTATTGCGTTTGTGTCTCTCGTGTGTGTATTATCGCGCGCACACGTGTCGAGAACTGCGCATCGAATGGCGCAAACGAGTCCGCATTTTCCCCATTGATGCAACGCTCTCATCGCATCAAACGCGCGCCATGAAGCGGAAAAAGAAGACAAAGAACACCGAGACTACCGCGAACAACACTCTCGAGCACAAATTGCGCGAATTAGGCGTGGAACTGAACACGGACGCGACGAAACTGAACAACCTTTCCCGTTTGCTTTCCGCTTTGATTTCATCTTCGCCGCCGCCAGGTTTGCGACGACGGAAAGGAGGAGAGGACGACGACGACACCTTCAAAGTCGATGATCGCGAAAACGAGAAAGACGAGGAGGAAAAGAAAAAGCAAACGTCGCATCAAAAAGGAAAAACAGAGTGCATTCTCGCCCTGGAGAAATTCTTCTGCAAGAGACTCGCGCGAGGCGACGTGGAACAGGCGAAACGAGATTTAATTAGTCGAAAAGGAGGAGGCAAAGGAGGCAAAGGCGAGAACGCGACGTTCGCGACGAACAAAGAGGAAGAGCTCAAGATAAAATACCGCGCGTGGTTGTTGAAAAACTACAAACTGTTCGTATCGAGAATGATTTACGTCTGCGCGAAGGACCGAGCGGCAGACGAGCGGACGAGGGTGGTGGCGTTTTCGGGGTTGATGGAAGTCGCTCGGGCGGCGGCGGCGAACGAGAAGTCTTCGAGTAAGAGCGGTGGTAGTCATTTCGAGAACGAGATTTTCGAGAGAGCTTTGGAGGAGTGCGTGAGAAGTAAGCTGTGGTCGGACGCGACGCTCGGGACGTTGAAGAAACGGTACTTGGGGAGGGTGGACGTGCAGTATTACGCGTATAAAGCGGTGGCGAGGATTGCGGGGAGGCTGGCGAGTGATAACAAAAACAGTAGTGGTCGTTCGAAGAAGACGAAAGAAGAAGAAGAAGAAGGAGGAGAAGAAGAGGAAGACGTGGAAGCGACGAGCGCGGAAGTAGCGAGAAACTTGTACGACGTCATCTCGAACGTGTCCGTCGATTTCGAGGATTACGATCCCGAGAGTAATGATAATAATACCAACAACGCGACGACGACGACGACGACGACGACTGGAACAAATTTGACGAGCAAAGAAGTTGATTTTGCCGCCATGCTCGGATTGTCGAGCGAAGATTTAGCTAAAGCTGCCGCCGCGTCGAAGGACGACGACGAGGAAGCGGAAACGACGCCGTGGTGCAGAATGCCCTCGCAAGCGCTCGATTTGGACGAACAAAACGAAGCGAAACGAAGGAAGAAAAGCAACGAGAAAGACATAAAAAAGAAGAAGAAAGAGAACGAGAAAGCGACGACGACGACGACGACGACGAATGTTGTTTCGAAAATAAGCTGGATGGACGGCGTGAAGCGACGAAGAGCATTTAGCGACGCCTGGATTGCGTTTTTACGTCTTCCAAATTTCCCGGAAGACGTCTACCGGAAAATTCTCGCTCGACTTCACCTCGACGTCATACCGCACCACGTCAATCCAGTTTTGTTGTGCGATTTCTGCGTCTCCTCCGTAAACGTCGGCGGTTTAATCGGCATGTTAGCGTTACACGCGTTGTTTGTCCTCGTCACGAGACACAACCTCGAATACCCGAAATTCTACGACCGATTGTACAATTTAATCAACGAAGATTCGTTTTATGCCAACGGCAGGAGGACGTTCTTCGAGTTAGCGGACGTGTTTCTGAAATCGCCGGCGTTGCCTGGATATTGTGCGGCGGCGTTTTGCAAAAAGTTTGGACGATTAAGTTTAAGCGCGCCGCCGGCTGGGGCGATGTTGTGCGTGTCGTTTATTCACAACTTGATGCGACGACATCCAAAATCGTGTTTACCGTTAATTCACAGAGACAGAGATGTGGTTGGCGGCGGCGGCGGTGTCAATATTGACAACGCAGAGGAGGATAATACTGCTGCTGAAAGAGATGAAAACGTGATGAAACGAAAGTCCTCCAATAATACTACACATCGAAGATCTTTCGACGAGGACCCGTACGATTTCTCGACCAAAGACCCGGCGAAATCTCGCGCGTTGGAATCCTCCCTGTGGGAAATGACCGCCTTGGAAAACCACTACTTTCCTCAAGTCACGAAACTGGTCCAAATGCTCCGCATGGACCTCGGCGACCGGGTGAAAACGAAAGAAATTGATATTTCCGGCGGCGGCGCCGAAGCGCAACACTCGTTGTGTTCCGCGAATTACTATTCCCTCTTGAAAGAAGAGTTGGACGTTCGCTTGAAATCGGTGGCGTTGAAACACGGCACCATCGGTGATCTCGGTTTATTTCACTCGGACGAGTTCGTCTCCGCCGCGGGGTTTGGAGAACTCATTCAGTGGAAAGAAGAAGAAAAAGAAGATTTTGGACGATGATGATGTTTTCACCGCCAGAGGAAAGTGCTTTTAGTCATCTATTATCTGCGCATGTAGGAGAACCACGCAACCACTACTACTACCATTACTACTACTCTACTACTATTGCTTGCATGCTTTTTTTTGTTTTTTTTTGTTACTACTAATAAAAACATATCGAATCATAATCAAACTATAACTCAATCTTCGGCGAAAACGCCTCGAATACCACCGTCACCGGCTCGCCCCCGCTCCAAAAGATGTAATGCCTCGCCCAAATCGCCTCGTCCAAATCTTCGCATCCGAACGCTTTCGCCAACCTCCTGTTCTTCCCTAAATACACTCTCCTCACCTCTCTATACAGCTCCACGTTTTCCTTCCGTAAGTTCGACCACATCGTTTCCTCTCTCTTTTTCATAAACTTCTCCAGCGCGTTCGCGTTCCACCACGAGCACGCGTACACGAGAGGAGGATTCGGATTCTTATTCTTCTTCGGCTCTCCGTCGTTTCCATCGTAATCGTCTTCGTATCTCAAATATACCTCTCGCTGTACTAAAGGTCCTTTAATCTTCACCACATCTTCCGGTTGAGACTTGTCTCGCGCGCACGGTTTCATCGACGTCACTTCCACTTTCACGTTGCTTTCACTTAATGCGCTGCTCGTTGCACCATCTTTGTCGTCGTCATCATCATTAACAAAACCTTTCCCTCCTAAAACGCTCAAGTGTCTGGTCACCGACCCGTCCGAGAGTAATAAAACGCGCCACGCGGGTGAGAGTTTTTGCCACAGTAAAGAGTTTTTCCCGTCCATCGCTTCGCGTTCCGTCGCGGTGTATTCGAGTGGATTGGCGACGGTTTGGTAACTTTCAACGTCATTTTCATCTCGAAAAGACTTTACTCTCGTCGTCGTCTTTCTCGAAGAAACGATCGAGAAAATCCTCCTTTTCGAAGAAACGAGAGAACTACTTTGAGCAGCGTTTCGAGCGTTTCTGGGAGAAGAAAGACGCGCGTTTGGATGCTGCGATGTCATCAATGTCATCACGAAATCCTCATTTTTAAAGTGCGGACATTTCCCCTAAAACGTATTCGTTACAGAAAGAGCGTCTCTTCTCTCTTTCTTTAAACGCGAGAGTTTCTTCATCGACTGCTCCGCGAAAAGAGGCAGATATACATAACACACACATTTATTAAAGCTGTTTTCGATTAAACAAAGTCCTTCGATACGACGCTTCTCTAAAGCGGCTTTGACGGCGACGGGGAAACGACAGCCCCGGGGAAAGAGATTACGATTACGAATGACGTTTACGAGCGAAAGAGAAGGAGAAAAGGAGAAGAACACGAACAACGGCGAAGAAGAGGAGGAAATTCCAAGCGTGGTAACCATTCACGTCCCGCAACAACAACAGTACGCATCCGTGAGAGAAGAAATCGAAGCGAAAGTTCCATTCGTGACGAGGAGAAGTCGGTCAATTCGAATCAACTTCAAATTCGACGGTTTGATCAAAGACAAACGCGAGTGTAATATTAATACCGATGGGGCTTTGATATCGAGTTTGTATGCAAATGTGGACGTTTTACCGATACTCGAGATGATTTATGATTCCATCGCGAGGGAGGAAGCGACGTGCGCGAAAGACGCGATTGTGGTGTTGAGAGATTCGCCGTATTGGGACGGCGAGAGGAGAGATGATGATGATGATGATGATGATGATGATATTTCTGGTGCAAAAAGAGGAGAAGAGAAAACGCAGAGAAATGCTTTTACAAAACGATTCGACAACGTTTGCGTCGGCGGCACGTTCGACCACGCGCACGCCGGTCACCGATGGCTCTTAGCCGCCGCGGTCGCGGTGACCGAGAAACGCTTAGACGTCGGCATCACCGGCGAAGCGTTGCTGGAGAACAAAAAATACAAAGAGTATCTCCAACCGTACGAACGGCGAGAACAGTTTTGTAAAGACTTCGTCAAAGCCGCCGCGCCGGTTGGTTTACAAGTAAACTTTGGCCCTCTGGATGAAAATTGGCCTATAGCCGCCACTCGAGAGGACGTAAACGCTTTAGTCGTCTCCGAGGAAACCGTCCAAGGCGCGGAAAAGATCAACGAAGAAAGGAAAAAGCGAGGGTTTAAACCGTTGGAATTGATCGTACTCGACGTGCTCGGGAAGGAAACATCATCGGAAAATGGAGATTTTGAGAGTAAACTGAGCAGCACGCGCTTGAGAGAACTCGAACATATCGAGAAGAGGACGAGAGAGAAAGATGAGTAGCGCAGGTGCGCACATTTTAGAGCAGCAATGTTTTGCCTGTAGCAGCACGTAATACGAATAATAAGAACTAGTTGTATTAGAGAAGACTTTATCATCCGGACTTTGTCTTCGAATACTCCGCTCGATGCCTCACTTTTAGGTGTTGTTGTCCCACACAGAATTCCTTTTCCCTGTTCCTCTTGTTCTCACCTTCCTCAAAGTCTCCTCAAAGTTATTTTCATCATCGATCGTTCGTGCGGCATTGTTATCATCATCGTACTGCTATGCTCGCATCGTCGTCTGAATCGTCCCTCTCGCGCAGTTGTGGCAGCCTCAGACGTAGGGGAAAACACCAACACAAACGCAAGTTCGCCGTCAAAAGCGAACACCAACGCGCAGCTTCATCATCATCAAACAATCCTCACGTACTCCCGCGCGGGGACACGGCCGGCGCAGTTATGAGCATAAAAAGCATCCGCTTATCGCGCGGCGCGGAGGATTTATTGCACATGACTTCCTCGGATGAAACCATCAGATGTGAACCTGGGGACTGTTGTGGGTTAATTGGTCCAAATGGCTGCGGGAAAAGCTCCTTGTTAAAAGCTCTCGGAGGATTGATGGAACACGATTCCGGCGAGTGTGCGATTGCGCCGAACGTACAGCTCGGGTACTTAGAACAAACCGGGACGAGTGGATCGACGCTGACGATATACGAGGAGGCGACGTCGAAGATGGAGACTTTGAATCGATTGAAGAAGACGTTGTTTGGCGACGGCGGCGAGGACGAAGAATACGCGTTACACGCGAGCGCGGCGGAGGAAGCGGAGGCGCGAGCCGAGTGGGAAAGAGTCGACGGAGATAACGCGGAGAAAAGAATCAGTAGCGTTTTGTCCGGTTTGGGTTTCGATAAGAAGACGTGGGCGACGCAATCGTGCGCGTCGTTATCGGGAGGGTGGCAGATGCGCGTGAGTTTGGCCAAGTTGTTGTTGAGCGAGGCGGGGGAGTGCGAGAAGACGGGCGTGAACGGAGGTTTTTTGTTGCTGGACGAACCTACGAATCATTTGGATTCAAACGCGAAGAAATGGTTGCAAAATTGGATAAAAAAGTACAAAGGTACGATTCTTTTGGTCTCGCACGACGAGGAGGTGTTGCGAGACGTGTGCACGAGGATCGTCGAGGTGAAGAATAAAAAATTGGTCTCGTATCCCGGTTCGTACGCGCAGTATTTGCGAGCGAAATCCGCGAAAGCGAAAGAGGCAACGAAGATCCTCGAAAGAACTGGGAGGGAGACGAAAAAGTTAGAGACGTTTATAAACACGTACGGCGCGAAAGCGACGAAAGCAAAGCAGGCAAAGGATAAGGAGAAAAAGTTGGAAAAAGCGCTGGAGATTTTGAAAGACGCGAAAATCGACGCCGAGACGGCTGGGGCGATGAACGTGGACGAAGCCGAAGAAATGAATAGTAATAGTAGCACTAGTAGTAGCAGCAGTAGCGGCAGTAGTGGTAGCAAGAACAAGAACAACAACAACATTTCGTTGAGATTGGCGGATCCGCCAAACACGACGAGGATGTACATTCAGACGAAAGGTTTGTGCGTGGGATACGAAGGTAGAGACGAACCAATCGCGACCAACGCGACGTTTGAAATCGAAAGAGAGAGCCGGATCTTAATTTGTGGACGGAACGGCGCCGGGAAATCTACGCTTTTGAAAACGTTAGCCAAAGTCATACCGCCGAAATCGGGCGAGTTGCGAGTGTCTGAAGACTGCGAATTGGGATACTTTGATCAAGATTTGGCGCAGAAATTGCCTTTGGATAAAACGGGATTAGAGTACGTTCTCGATGTTGCCAGAGTTGGGTCTGGCATCGGGTCTAAGAGAGCGACGATCACTGATCAAATGGCTCGGTCTGCGCTAGGCTCTTTAGGCATAACCGGTACCGCGGCCATTGACCGATCCATTGGTGAGCTCTCTGGAGGTGAAAAAGCGCGCGTCGCGTTGGCTGGATTCATGTTGAAACCAGTCGATTGCCTATTATTGGACGAACCGACGAATCACTTGGATGTGAACAGCATCGACGCCATCACGAGCGCTTTGAGAGATTGGAAAGGTGGCGTGATTTGCGTCACGCATAACCCGCGATTCGCATCTCGATTAAAGCCGACGACCGTGGTAAGGTGCAAAGGCGGCGAAGACATGCGAGAGGACGAAACGAGAGCGATTGAGGTCGAATTATGGCCGGAAGGAAAAGCAATCACGGCTCAAGATTTGTACGCTCGCGATTGCGAGGTGGAAGAGTGCTCGCTCGACGACGATAAAAATGAAAACGACGAAGCCGCCCAAGCTGTCGCACAAGCGAAAGAACTCGAAGCTGCGGAAAGAAAAGCGAAAGAGAAACGAAGAAAAGAAGCCGCGAACGCTCCAAAAATTATCGACAAGATTGAAAGAGCTATGGAAGTTTTGGACAAAGACATCGAAGCGCTTTCCGAGAAAACGCTCGCGTGCGGCTCGGACGTCGGCGAAGCGATGAAATTGCAAAAGCAGATTGACGAGAAGACAGAGAAGCGAGACGCGTATTTTGCCGAATGGGAAAGGTTGGAGGAGTTGATGATGGAAGTCGAGGAAGAAACGGCGGGGGCTGCTGCGGCGTGAGAGAGTTTTTGTTTATTTTATAGCAGTACAGTGTATTCATTATTTCCCAAATAGTAGTGTGCTCGTCCATCGCTTTCGCGAGGAGGAGGAGGAGGAGGAGGAGGAGTTCAATCCTCTTTTAAGTGTATCGTTTTCTAAGTTATTGTAGTAGCTTTTGTTTTAGGGCGCGTCGATGACGCTCTCAAAATCAAAATCTTCTTTTATTTGCACCGCGCAATCTTCCGCGCAACTGATGGCGTCGCGGAAATTTTCCGAAGAGCAGACGATGATCATCTGCAAATCACCTTTTTTGCACGAATTTTGGCGAATGGAGATTGCACACCGTCCGTTTGAGCGATTTAAAGGATTAGATTGGAAGCTCTCTGGATCAGTGCCCGCGCGTTTCATTCTTTGCTTGGCGATTTTTTCGCGCGCGTTCGATGCGATGCGTTTCAATCCGGCGACCAATTTGTCCCGAGAGATGGAAACGTTCGGGCCCCTCAGTTGAATTGGCCCGTCGCAAGCGGCTTTGGTCGTCAGCGAGGCGACTTCTAAAGAAGTGTTTCTAGATCGGGCGGCGTTGATGCATCGATTGGTATCCAACGGCCACTCCGTGACTTCGATAAAATCTTCAATCGCGGTGCGTTTTTTGGGCGCCGCTCTTGGTCCGGCGTGCGGTTGCTCTCGCTTGGCCGGGGTGACGACGGTCGTTCCTTTTTGCTCTTTGTTTTCAATCGAACTTAATTGTGGGTCAACTGTCGTCATTTCAGTCGTCGTTGCTGCTATTGTTGTCGCCTCGCCTTGCGCTGCGTACGGCGTAGTGACGTCGTTGTTGGATTTTTCCGCCGCAGCGGCGGTGACGACGGTAGTAGTCGCCGACGTTGTCGGCAACGCAAGTACTTCGGTCGTCGCCGGCGGCGTCACCGATTCCGGCTCATCAATATCGTCCAGTCGTAAAGAAACCGACGACGCCAATAAACTTAGCGGGTTTCGCACGGTACCGCCAGATTTTTGCATGACATCCATGTACTCTGGAACGTCTTCGCCGGAGACGGTGTCAATCGCGGTTAACGTGCCGTTCTCGTTCATCCGAGCGTCTCTGCGCTTTTTGATCGGAAGATAGAAGAGATAGTTGTTGCTCTGATCGGCACGCGTACCTCGCTGCTGTTGTAGTTGAAGCATTGCGGCCGCCTCCGCAACGTCGTCGTCGTCGTTGTTTACAATCTCGTCGAGCGTAATAACGCGCTTCCTGTAGTTGATCATCGTGCGCTTCTTCGCCGGCACTCTCGATGCAATCGGCGCTTGGAAGTTTTTTCGCGGTTGCGCTTTCACTTTGTGAACCTTCATTTTCGCCGGCAAGTCGATCCCGATCGTTTCTAGATTAGTCGTTAGCACTAATTGTAACTTCGGATACTTGCTCAAAGCAAATCTCTCGAGGTCTTGCTGATCGGTCTTACACCTCCCCGGGAGTCTCCTGTTCACCGTGCGGACAGCTTCTTGCTTGCTTTTTGCAGCACCTAAGCCTTGTGCAAGTTCCAAGAGCGCGGTAGCTTCCTCCTTCTCTACCGCGTAATCGCGGTAAATGCGAATACCGCACGCGTTGCACAACTTTAAATTTCCGACGCTTCTCCAGCACGGCGTGAGTCTCGTACCGCAAAGCATGCACGGTCCTTGATATTCCGCGTTGGTCACTTTGAACTTTTTCTCGGAACCAGGACCCGGTTTTTTGACCCCCTCACCCTTTCTCGTATACTTTCTCTTCTGTTTCAGTTGTTGGTCTCCGACAAAATCCTGTTGAAACGCAGCTGCTTCGGCGGGCGCTAACTTTGTTCTCTTGGCATCGCCAAAGATCTGTTGTTCGAGCCATTTCGCTCGACGCCGCTCGAGCACGACGGGATCAGTTTCCTCGTCAATTTCTGGCTCCTCGTAGTCGAGATCCGCTTCCCTCGTGAACTCTTCTTCCGATGTTTCCATGCTCGCTCCTCCATCCATCTCTTCCGCGGCGGCTAAAATCAAATCGAGTTCTTGTTCGTGTCTTCTCATGTCCTCGGCGTCTTCAAACGATGCCTCCGGTTTAAACGATGCCTTCGGTTTATCGTGCGTGTGCTCCGCGTAGGTGTACACAGTCATGCCCCTTTCAATGGTTTTCTTCGCAGGACAGTCGAGACGCGCGCACCTATAATACGATTTGGTGCTGGAGCCCGATTTGAGTTCTTTTTCTCCGTATTTGCGCCAAGAGTATCCATCCGAATCGGATTCTTTAATCGTACCTTTCTTCATCTTCTCCTCCTTCCTCTTCTTTTCGTTGTCTTTATACTTTTGAGCCCTCCGTCCTTTTGACTTGGGATTCAAAGAAGACGGCTCCGGTTGTTTCCACGTCGATTTGATGTATCCGCCAATTTTCGGCAACGGGAGTTCCGGAACTTTCACTTTCGGCAACGGGAGTTCCTGAACTTTCACTTTCGGCATCTGAGGGGCTGGGCCTAGCGCCATCATTACCGGGGAAATACTCTTTGCCGCGTGTTCTTCTTCATTCTCGTCGTCGGGCGCGTTGCCGGGAAGGCCTTTGAGAAGGCCTTCCGCCGCCTCCGTCGCCACCGCTTGGCTGTCCAATTCGCTCTTTACCGCGTTCACCAACGCGCTCGTTTCCATTTTGGCGTCCACTTCTTTTATCGCACCTGAAAGAGACTTGGCTTTGCGAGAATTAGCTCTGGTTTTCTTCGGCATCAGTTTGCGTTGTTGTTCGACCAAGAGCTTCTGGCGCTCTTGTTTTTCGCGCTTTTCTTTTTCTTGATGCTCCTTGAGCAGTTTCGCCAGTCTTTTCTTCTCCCTGAGCGCCTCCGCCTCCGATGAATCTAATTTTTCGTCCTCTACCTCTTCTTCTTCTTCTTCCTCCTCCTCGGTGTCGTCGTCTACCGGGTCGTAGTCTCTCACTTGCTTCTTCGACGCCAACTTCGCCAACCTTTTTTCGAACGTCTTTTGTTCAGTCTCGTTCTCGAAAGATTCCTTCGGTGTTTCGACCGGTCCGTCTGGCGGATACTCATCGCCGAGCTTCTCTTTCGCCTCTTTCAAACTCTCCTCTGAGGGTGGTTCAATTATCGTATTCAATTCCATCAACTGGTATCGATACAGCGGTCGCAACAACGCTTTCGCTTCAAATTTCGTCCTTCTGCACGCGTGCCAGTGATTTTTCACCGCGTTTTCCGGTCTCCCGGGCACAACCTTTGCTAGCGCGGCCCATCTCGTCCCTAACACGCGATGACCTTGGACCACCATGTACTCTTCCTCCACGGTCCATTCACCTCTTTTGATGCTCGGCGCGAGGTGATTAATATACCGATCGCGACACTGTTTCCCTTTGCGATCCACCATAAGTTGCGCGAGAAACGACCACTTCTTCGACCCGAATCGCTCGACCAAAGCGCATAAGCGCTCATCTTCCTCCGTCGTCCACGTTTGGTGCCTAGAATTACCTACTCCGGCTGCGAGCGAATCTTCTCTCGCTTGAACTCTCAACTCTTGGACGGTCAAGCCGGTAACGTCCTTCGCCGGCCTGCCTTTCCTCTTTCCGTTTTTCGTCAAGCCGTTCTCGTCCACATCCGTGTATTTTCGTTGCCTTTTCAAGCCTCGTTTCGTAAATACGGCCAAGTTCACATCCTCTTCTTCATTTAAGCCTCCTTCTGACGTCGTTGCCGCCGACGTGGTAACGCCGTTCTCGCCGCCCGTATTATTATCGGTCGTCGTCGTTGTCGTGGCAGCACTCGCGATTAACACGGGAAAGGGGAGTTTCGGAACGACGGACTCCTCCTCCACAGCAGCCCCCCCCTTTGACGACGGCGACGGCGACGAAGTCGGTAGTTTCGCCGGAACTTCTTTTTCGCCGACGACGATTACGTCCACGGGCTCTGCAATCTCCTCCTCCGTCGTCGTCATCGTCGTCATCGTCTTCCCTTCTTCGCCCGCTAAAGTCGTCGTTTCTCTCGAACCCTGCAAAAAAAGCTGATCTTCTTCTGGAGGCGGAGAACTCTTCTTCACCTCCTTCGCGTCATCAACCGCATCCGCCAGCCGCGTTTCCTCCTCCTCCTCTTCTCCCGCGTCGTCTTTTTCGGTATTCGTATTATTACTCTTCGTAGTAGTATTCGTCGTATTCTCTCCAGACGGCGTCGTCCCCGCGTTTACGCGTCGCGCGAAATACGGTTCCATTTTGTTCTGTGCCTTTATTTATAAACGACGTATACGAGAGACGAATATAATGCGAGAGACGAATGCTGCGACTTTTGCCGCTGCTCTGTTGTCGCGGTGTTGTCTTTCTTCTCGTATAAGGCGATATTTCTCTTTCTCTTTCTTTCTTCACTCTTTTTTCGCTTCGAGCGTCTTTTTCTCAAATTTTGAGCAAAAAAAACCTCTCCTTGACCGACGAAACCCCCGCCAAGAAAACAGAAAGAAGCGGCGAAAGAGATTTGAAGATGCGATTTGATCTCTCTTAAAACCCCGCGCTTTTCTCTCGAATATCTCCCTTTTTTTCTCGCTTTGTTGTTCTCGTTGTTGTTCTCTCGTTGAGCAAAATGAAAGTTCACGCTCTTCCCGATCGGCTGAAGTCTCCGAACGAACGAATGATTTCAAAGCGTCTCTCTGATCTTCTTCGTCTTCTTCTCTGATCCGACGTGCGTTCGTCTAAAACGCCTCTCAGTTTTGACGACGACACGAATGAAATTCTTTCGCACTCTCTCTCGCTCTGTCGTCTCTCTCAAAACGTTTTCTGAATAAAACGCGTCTTCCAAACGCTTTCGGACGACGTCAACACAAAGAGACTCTCTCTCGCGCTCTCGTGGAAGAACACTTTTTCGTTCGCTTTTGTTCTCGAAACGCGCTTTAAGAAGTGTTTGAGTACGCGCGAGAATTTTCGCGCGTTCAATAATGATGATCTTCTCTTTTTTTTGGGGCAAAAACAGACCGGTGTGGTTTGAAAAAGACGCTCGAAACTCGAGGGCTTTTGCGTTCAAGTCGCGAAAAAGGTCTATAAGAATGAGTGTTGTGATCTCTTTCTCTCTCTCTCTCTCTCTCTGGAAAGAGCGCGAGAGCGAGGAGGAACGCTCGTAAAAACACTCGCGTCTAAAAGGAGAAAAGCCGTTTGTTGTGGTCGAGTGTACTACGTCGCGCGTCGTCGGAAGCTTTCGCGGTGGAAAGAGGGTGTAAAAACAACGCGTCGAAGGGGCAAAATGAGATGCGAGAATTCCTAAAAACCCCAACAAACAACACCGAGAGCAAAAAAAAGAAAGAGAGCAAACGCGAGAGCAAAAGAGAGTACTTTTGAGAGGAAAAAAATGTGAGTATAAAGAGTATTGCAGACGCTAAGGAGGAGGAGGAGGAGGAGCGTCGGTCATCTCCCGATCATCGTCTCCTCCTTTTTGTTCTTCTTCTTCCTCTTTCGCCTTTTCCTCCGCCGCTTTTTCGCGTTCGTCTTCTACTTCCGGTTGTTTTTCTTCTTGGTCTTCTTCTTTGTCTTCCGCTTTCGCCGCTACCGTATTAGTTTCGGTTTCCATTTCAGTTCCTCCTTTACTACCACCATCACCGTCTCCGCCATCCTCTCCTCCTCCTCCGTCCATCATCTCGTTGATCTTCTTCTCGACTTCTCTCTCCACTTCCTCCAACAGCCGTTGTACCTCCTCTTTGCTCACCTCGTCGTCTTCGGCAACCGCGGGTAAATACGTCGCTCTTTTCCTCGTTTCGTTTTCTTTCTTATCTAAAGTAGGATCATCTCTGTAGTTTTCTTTCGGCGCAATCATCGTAAACCGAGGTCGTTGAATGTTCAACTCCGGTCTCGCCGCTTCGCGATTCACGATGACGTACAAGGAAGCGAGCTCCCAAAAGAGAGACTCCACGTCCACCTTGTCCGAGTTGACGTTCTCGACGCATTGCTTTTGAATGTGGAGCATGCGATCGAGCTTTTGCTTCAACGGTTTTTCCGGAAATACCTGTTAATTTTGTTGTCATCGAAAGCGTTTTGTGTTTACGTTTCGCGAGGAGAAGAATTTAGAGAGAGAGAGAGAGAGAATAAGAAAATGTCAGCGAGCGCGCTCCTCGCGTTCCTCTCGCACGTGCGTTCCACCCAAAAGCATCCGGATCTCCAATCAAACAAGAAACCTGCCGCGTATCGCTCTTAAACGAGGTCGTACCTTTGAATTATCCGTGAGCCACAGTTCCAACCCTAACGCGAGGTCGTACACGCTTCCAATTTCAAAAGCTTCGTCGTCCTCCGCGTCTCTTTTCTCTTTCAACTGTTTCAAAGTTTCTCGCATCGCGTTTCTTTGCGCTTCCAATTGCGCTTTCGTCGGTCCTCCTGATGTGCCTCCTGTTGGTTGTTGTTTCGATGCTTTCGTTTTCCGCTCCGTGCCGTCTTTGTTCAGTTTCGGTGGTGCCATTTTTGTTCGTATTCGTGACGGTATCTCTGTCTGCAATCGTCCTTTACACGTCGTCGTTTGTATTCGATTGAGAAACAAACGCGCAAAGTTTTTGTGCCGCTCTTTGGGAAAATTCAAAATCTCTTCATTGTTTATTCACGCGGAAGATTTGTTCACCAAACTCTGCTCGTTTGGGTACCGCAGAATACAAATAATGCGCTCCAAAAGAAGGAGCGAGAAGCCGTCGGTGTTGGACGACGACGACTTGAGCACGAATACGACGACGAATAAGGCCAACACTACCATCAAGAAGGCGAAAGTGATGATGATTTCGCACAGGGATGGAGGAGGAAAAGGAGGAGGTACGAACGCGAAAACAACGGAGAGCAACGTCAACGCGTTGACCACGGACGCGTTAAACGCGTCTTGCTTCACCCTCCGGAAAGCCAGGAATAAAAAAACGAGAGAAAAAGCGCTCACCTTGTCCGCGCAGAAGAGTTTCCGGAAAGTTGGTTTAGACGAGGACACGAGTTCCGTGGAAGAGAGGAAACAAGCCATGGGCGAGTGCTGGAGGAAAATCAACCGGAAGTTTGAAAGCGTGTTAAGAGAAGCAAACTTAGAGGCGTTCTCGAAAATCCAAGAGTACGTGGAAGAGACGTTTCGGAAACGCTTGGAGGATTCGGAAACGTTCGGGATGATGAATGAGGATGATGACGATTCAGACGAGGAGGAGGACGAGGACGAGGACGACGGCAACGAGAACAACATTATTCGACGAAACAAAGAAGATGATAAGAAGAATAAAGGTAGAAGAAGAAGTAGGTTACCGCCTCACTTTGCGGAATCTCTGCCGACGGGTTTAGTCCTAGCCGGGGGCGTAAACGCGGACGATCACGAGGAGACGTTTGCGTCGCTGGCAAAATTTTTAGCCAAGAGCGATTTTCACTGCGCGTTGTTGCAATCGAAAGACGTCAAGACGAGGAAGAGCGGGTTTGGCGGTGGTATTGGTGGCGGTGGGATGAACAACTCGAGCGGTGGGTCGACGACGTTCGCGTCGTCGGCGGCGTCGAGAGGGATTTTAGGGGATTGCGTGTCGCTCGTGGCGAGACAGTTAGAGAGTAGAAACGCGGCGCCGGGCGGCGTTTCCTTGGAGGATTTTTTGAATCCGCGGGAACATCATCTCGGCGGCGGAGGTTCGACGCAAACGGCGGCGAGTAGTGGTGGTAGTGGAGTAAAAACAGTTAGGCACATAGCGAGGTGGTACGAGTCCACCTTAGTCGGCGGCCCGGAGCAGCAGCAGCAGCAGCAGGAGCATAACAACAACAACGAAACAACAAACGAGAACAATAACAACGCCAACGGCATGAACACGAGAGATAAAAACACTGAAAAACCGTCGTACAGTTTACGTCGCGAACGCGTGGAAACGCTGCCAAAAATTCTCGGTCGCCCGCGTCCGGTGGTCGTTTTAGTCTCGGACGTCGAAGGCTTTCAAGGGTCGTCCGCTTTGAGCGATTTACTCGCCTCTTTCTCCTCCTTCCACCGCGACGTGCCGTTTATCTTATTGTTGGGTATTGCCACCAACACGAGCGCTTTGCAGCGGTCGATACCGTCCGAAACCGCTTCCAAACTGCGACCGAAAGTCTTCAAACTCTTTGCGCCAACTGACGCCTCGCGAGAAATTCGAGAAAAAATCTTCCTCGATCCAACCTTGTACCCGGCTTTAGGTAACGACGCGTTGACGTACTTGCACACGAGATTCATGGAGCACGATTTCTCGTTGACCACCATGCGGAGGTCGGTAAAAGTTTTATACTTGAATCACTTCGCCACGGAGCGGTTGTCCTACGTGAACAAGATTTTGAACGAGAGAGACTACAGCGCGGATACGACGAAGCATATATCGAATGGAGAAGGACCAAGAGAGACCCGCGAATTACTGCGTGAAAGCGAAAAATTGTATTCCAACGGTAGCGAAGAGGCGTTGAAGTGGTACTTGGAACGGTTTTGCGGGTTGATATTGAGCAGAAAAGATCAAAAGAGCGTCGAGATGTTGAAAGAACTGTTCTTAAACTCCGAAATTCGAGGGCACGGCGAGGAAGAAGGAAAAGAAGAAGAACAAGAGAAGGAAGATAAAGGCGGCGCTAAAGGCAAAACGAACGATGATATCTTCAACGCGTTCACGGAAAATATGTTACAGGTTGGAGAAAATCGAAAGAAATTCGCGATTGGTCTGGACGTTTTATCGTTGATTTCGAGACGCGTCGGGTACCAGCGGTGGTCGAGAACGGCGGATGTTTTACTAGACTGCGCGTTTCCGAGTTTTTTCTTCGTTTCAAAGAAAAAGCAGCAGCAGAAGAACAGAGCGATGACGGCGGCGAATGCGCGCGAACACCAACAACAGGAACAACAAGAACAACAAGAAAAATCGACGACGACGAAAAAAGCGTTTGTGACTGAAGGCGAGAAGATTCTTCGGCTTTTATCTTCCAGAGTGGAACGCGCGGTGAGAGCAGCGGTGAGAGATGTAACGAATAATAACGAGATAACGACGGCAGCGCCGATGGTGGCGACGGCATCATCATCATCATCTGCTATAACAACGCTATCGTTGAAGGATTTGTGCCGAGACTGCGCGAAAGTGTGCGAGGGACACGAGGAAATACGCGCCAACGAAGGCGCTCAATTTTCGAAGCTCTTAGCGCGTTTGGAGAAAGAAGAGAATGTGACAACGACGACGAATGTGACAACGGCGACGACATCATCATCATTAACACCGGTGCAAACTTTCGAGCAAATTGTTCGCTCGGTAGTCAAAAACTACGCGAGTAAACCTCCAGAATCATTACCGGGCAAGAAAATATTCTGCGTCACCTCCGCCGACGCCGCTCGAGAAACCTTTTCGGCGGCGCCGAGAATGGCTCTCGAAACTGCCTTATCCAACCCATCCGAAGCGTTGGAGTGTCAGTGCTGTCCGAAATCGGGAGAGATTTCCGCCTCCTTACCGGACCCGTGTTTATGTTACAAATTGTTGGAAAATTTTGGCGGCGAAAGCGCCAACGCGTTTGAGCTCTTTCGTCGGTTCATCATGGAGCACCGAGACACGAGCGACGAAGAGTTGGGACTGTTGTTGAAAGAAGACCAAGACAAGATGAAGAAAAAGAAGAGGACGAAACGAGGAGAGAAGGAAGAAGAAGAGGATGTTGAAGCACCTCCTCCCCCTCCGACGAATTCTAAGAAAAAGCAGAAACACACGTTCGGTTTGGACAAGCGTAAAGTCTGGGCGTTGCAAGCGCGTTTCACGCGAGCCTGCTCAGAATTGGAATTTTTAGGCATGGCCAGCGCGAGGAGGCACAAGAAAGTAGAGTTTCTAGTCCGAACGGCGTTCCCGTTAGACTTTGCGAGTAAATAATGTGTAATAATAATAATAATAGAGATCTTATCAATCAGAGAGTATCGTGGTTGGTGAAGATATTCACCAGAGTTTTTGTTTGTTTTACCCGTATTCCGCGCGCGCGTTTCGAATATTAAATTTAATATTCTTGGGACACGGAGCCAGACTTCTTGCCTTTCTTCGGCAACAAGACCGAGTGGATGTTCGGTAAGACCCCACCGGAGGCGATCGTGACCGTCCCTAACAACTTGGACAATTCCTCGTCGTTTCGAATGGCCAGTTGGATGTGTCTCGGTACGATTCTGGACTTTTTGTTGTCTCTGGAAGCGTTCCCGGCGAGTTCGAGAACTTCCGCCGCTAAGTATTCCAACACCGCGGCTAAGTAGACCGGGGCGCCGGCGCCGACGCGGGTGGCGAATTTGCCAACCTTGAGGTATCTTTATCAGAGAGAGAAGAGTTTAAAGGTCAGCGCTTGTAATTTCAAAATCTTATTCCAGGAACGGACGATTCCAACATTTCCAATTCATCCTTCGCGCTCTCGTCATCATCATCGAATAATGTAATAAAATGTAAACGATACAAATGAATTACCTCGCGATACGGCCAACCGGGAATTGCAAACCAGCCTTCGCGGATCGCGAGACGGCTTTCTTGGAGGATTTTCCTTTACCACGTCCAGACATTTTGTAGTGTGTTGTTTGTTTAAAATGAGGAAAATGTTCGTCTCCAATGGGAAATGAAAAAGAGTCACACCACTCGATGCATCTTTCGAACCCCTATTTAGAGTTAAATCCAGTATTCTTCGTTTTTAGTAATCAATACCGCATTAAAAGGTATTAAAAGCTTATAATTGACGAATAACAACACTTCTGATCACACGAGACACTTTTCGCGTGATTTAGATGGGTTCTCTGGACACCGCGCGCCGTTAGATTCTGCTTTTTTTCAACAATACGAATTTAATTGTCCGAATTTTAACAAATCCAACTCAAATCCTAAACAATTCAAAATTTCGACCCTCGTTTCTCGACCATTCCTTCCAAAACGACGCCATTATTAAACACACTCACACACACACCAATAAACAAAAATGGCCGGCAAGAAACCAGCGAAGAAGACCGTCAAAGGCGGCGCCAAGAAGTCCTCGAAAAAGAAGGTCGAAACGTACAAGATTTACATCTACAAAGTCTTGAAGCAAGTCCATCCGGACACCGGGATTTCCAGCAAGGCGATGAGCATCATGAACTCGTTCATCAACGACATCTTCGAAAAGATCGCGACGGAAGCCGCGAAATTGGCGAGGTACAACAAGAAACCCACGGTGACGAGCAGAGAAATCCAAACGTCCGTGAGATTGATCTTGCCGGGCGAATTGGCCAAGCACGCGGTGTCGGAAGGGACCAAGGCGGTGACGAAGTTTACTTCCGCTTAATTAATTGAATTAAAATTCAACGGAAAAAACAAAAACAAAACAAAAAGAGATGTCTGATATTGCGCGTACTTCCGAACGACTCGAACTCGTTCCGAAGAACTGCTCATCGTATACGACTGAAAACAAAACCAACAAGAACACATTAAAATCATTATTCTGATGATGATGGTCTGATTGCGTGTACTTCCGAACGAACGTTCGTTCCGAAGCGCTGCTCTACGACTGAAAACAAAACAAAACGGAAATTCATATTTCCATCTCAAGATCAAGTATAAGTGTACCATCGTTATTACTACTACGCATCCCCCTTAAAGTCATCATCTGTTGTTGTTGTTGTTGTTGTTGTTGTTATTATTGCCGCCGTCGCTTTTGGCCGGTTCTACTAAAAGCTTTTGCTGAGTCGCCGACGTATGTGACTCAGCAGGTCAAGCTTAATATGTTGACCTTTGGGAGATAACGTCATAAATCTCGCAAACTCCTGCGCGTAGTATATACTAAACACATAAAGTCCCGTTCCAAAGTCAAGTCAAAATGATGAAGAACAACAACAACGCATTCTTAATCTGCTTTTTGCTGCTCTCCTTTATGAACGCGTTCTTCGTTTCCGCCGCGGATCAAGTCATCACTTGGAAAAAAGAAGCGCAAGAGATCGATCTGTACAGCGACGAAGCGTTAAAAATTCAATGGACTGGAACGCACGACGTGTGGCTCCACGACGCCGCTGGATGCGCGGGCGGTGGACAACAAATGGCACCGGAAGCAGACTCAAACTGGTCCGCATTGGCCGGAAGCGTTCCCGTGGGAACGCATTATTTAAGTTGCAGAGTTGGAACTCATTGCGAAGAAAACATGACGTTGAAGGTAACCTCCCTCGCCGGATCGAGACCGGCCACGACGACGACGACCACTTCCTCCGCGAAAAAGAGCGCTCCATTCGCGACAGGGTTCGCAGTATTAGCGGCCGTTTCCGCGCTCTTCTGTTAACACGTTATATACTCGAACATGTTCGAGCGCGTACTCCGCACACCGCTCGCGACGAAAGGAGCGACTTGTGTAAACGAACGCTACGAAAAGAAAGGACAACAACAAAGATACTCACGACGATGTAGAAATACCACCTTTTGCGCGTGTACTATATGTATAACTCTCTGCATACTAATAATAGTGATACTTCTCATCGTCTCATACCGCCCGTCATTGTCATCGTCGTCTAAAGCGTTTCGTCGCTTCGTCTTCCTTATTAATAGTTTGCAAGGGAAAATTGAACAAAAAACCTCACTATTTACCCCGCGAAAACCACCACTTGCACGCACAGAAAGAGGACAAAGAGGACACGATATTAACATGAAATCGATACTCGCGTTTGCGTTGGGTGCACTCGCGGGTATCTTTGGGTTCCAGAAGCACCAAGAAGGCATCAATGGAAAGAAATTCGATTCAAAGCGCACCGGCAACGCGGCGATTGAAATCACGAAAGAGGACGTAAACGACGCGGAAACCAACGCTGCTGAAGCCGAGAAGGCGCCAAAAGAGGAAAAGCAAGAGGAAAAGAAGCGAACGAAAGTTCTCGGCGTCATTCCCGCCCGATACGCGAGCACACGATTCCCGGGGAAGCCGCTCGTTATGATTGCTGGGAAACCGATGATCGTTCGAACGTATCTCCAAGCGAAGAAAGCGACGCAGTTGGACGCACTGGTGGTCGCCACAGACGACGAACGAATTCGAGACGCGATCGTGAAAGCTGGCGGGGACGTGGTCATGACGGACGAAGCGATCCCGAACGGGACGGAACGGTGCGCGCAAGCCTGCGAGAGAACCGCGGGGGAGTACGATATCGTCGTCAACATCCAAGGCGACGAACCGTTGATCGAACCGGAGATTATCGATGAAGTCGTATTGGCGTTGAAGAACGCGCCGAGAGAGTGCGTGTATTCCACGCCGGTGACGCCGTTGAAACACGAGGAAGTGAAAATGCAAGGGAGAGTGAAGTGCATTACCGATGTGAACGGGTACGCGATTTACTTCTCCAGAGGTATGCTCCCGAACAACAAGAAAGGCGAGGTGGATACATCGTTCGATTATTGGTTACATTTAGGTTTGCAGTGTTACGATAGAGAGTTTTTGAAACTGTTCCCGAAAATGCCGGCGACGCCGATGCAAATGCAAGAAGATTTGGAGCAATTGAAGGTGATTGAGAACGGGTATAAGATTAAAGTTATTCGCGTGAATCACTGCGCGCACGGCGTGGACGAGCCGGAAGACGTCGCGTCCATCGAGAAGATCATCGCCGAAGATCCGAGCTTAGATTAAAACGTAATAATAATACTATGGTTTTAAGACTACCTGGTACTAATATATATGATATAATCATACGTTTAAATACGTATTTTCGGCTACTACTATTAAACTATTACTATTACAGTTCGTACTATTCTAGAACTATTCTTATTTCAAACTGATGGATTGCAGTCGAATCCCCATCGGGCGTTGCTCCTGGATCGCTTGGTCTAATCCACCTAAACCGAAATAAAATTTGCTGTAAGTGATCAACAACCGCGTCCCGCCTTCTCGAAACGCCTCAATCGCGGTTGGATAGTGACTTCTTACCAGCGGCGATTGCGACTCGTCTTCCAATCTCGCGATCCTTCGCCACGTCGCGCCGCCGTCGCCGGAAACTGCAACGTCGAGAAACGTCCGCGCGTGCCGTTTCTGACCTTTCAGTTTTCCGTGGGCGTTTAGAACCATCGCTAAGGCGCCCGAGTGCAATCGAGTTAAAACGATTTTCGAATCTGGGTTTGGTATCGCCGTCGATTCCGGGGGCGTCCACGTGATGCCTTCGTCGTACGAAGCCGAGGCATACAAAACGCCAATTTTCGTTCTGAATAGCATCAAAACCGACCCATCGTCTCTTTCGCTCAACGTGTTTTCAATCAACCACGTCCTGGGGTGGTCCAACTTCCCGTACGCTTTCCACGTCTTACCGTTATCTCTCGACCTCAAGACTCCGGCGTTGCCCTTCGTTAACAACAAGTTCGAACACGGCGGCGCGTCGTGCGGTTCTCGCCAATACGGGAGCAACCACACTCCAGAACGCAACACAATCATGGGATTGGCGATGACTTTCGGAATTGGCCCGACGCCTTTGCCGACATCGCCTTGCCTGAAAATCTTTTTCGGCGGCGCCCATCGAACCGATTTCAACCACTCGTAATTTTCAAACGTCGGCACTTTCAACGACGTCATCATGATGTCACCTCCCGGTAATTGCCTGTCGTTTTGTACGCCGGATGGGTTAAAATCCCCTTCCTGAGGTGCTATTCGAATGCATTCTCGACTTTCGCTGTAAAATAAGAAAATCTCGTTGTTGTCTTCGTCCACGTGCAGCACCGGCGACCACTGCGCGTTGCCGTTTTCAATGGCGGGGATTTTAAATTCCGGACCCCACTTCTCGCCGGTTGAGGATTTCGAAAACGCGTGGTAGATTCTTTGCGTGAGAGAACCTTCGTTGTCTTCCGCGCCTTGCCACGCGACGACAAATCGAGCGTTGGGTGAGTCCACAGATCCGAGTCGCGCGATGGTGGCCATGTGTTTGTATTTTAAAGTGTTGTTCGCGATGGGGGAGATCCACGCTTTGTGCGTGGGACGTTTTAGTCGCGGCCCTCGAACGCCTAAATCGGACGCTAACTCGTTATTACTGTTATCATTATCTCCGTTGTTGTTGTTATTATTATTATTATTATTATTATTATTATTATTATTATTATTATTATTATTATTATTCGCGGCAAAAGCTCTCGCGAACGACCGTCTCGCGAATTTTCCTTCCACGCTAATCGTCGCCCCCGCGTAGTCGACCAGTCTCGCTTGCACCGGTTGCCAACTCGCGTGACCGAAAACATCTCTGCGTTCTCCATAAAACGCTCTCTCTTTCGTTTGTTTCGGAACGTACGAAGAAGAACTCGCGTTCGCCAAAGCCGCTAAAACGCTCGCGTCTGACGTCGAGCTCGTCTGCGACTCCGGCGCCAACGGCGCGTCCACATCCTCAACATTTACCCCGTAACTATCCACGTCTTTCGCGAACGGGTCGTATTCAAACTGACTTTGAAGTTGCTCTTTTCTCGAATGTTTCGTCATAAAACTCCTCCCAACTCCTCTTTGGACGACTACTACGCGATAGAAAATCGTAATCGATAAAATAAACACCAACACGTTCGACTTCTTCGAGCGCTTTTTGTTGTTCCTTCTTTTTCCACCACCGTTGTTATTACTCTTTCGCTTCATCATTTTCTCGTCTCAAACTCTTTTTTTGTCTTCTTCTTCTTCTTCGCGATGAGAAAGGTGACCCCCTTTCTCGATTGGATTTTAGAGCACGGGAAGATGATGAAGATGTCGAAGAAAGAGTGATTCAAACTTTACGCGCTAAAACATCTCAAAACTCGCTTAAACTCGCGTCTCTCTTCTTCGACCACAAAAATGTCTCCGCTCGTT